>Ga0180430_10000644_pt1 | contig 37223 bp, 25 predicted proteins | sample SS_ome_9_FD_132999 | JGI IMG/M metagenome (GOLD analysis project Ga0180430, IMG submission 132999) | Hypersaline lake sediment archaeal communities from the Salton Sea, California, USA - SS_1_S_2 metaG | ecosystem: Environmental > Aquatic > Non-marine Saline and Alkaline > Hypersaline >...
AAAACATAGTGTGGTCGCCGGGCTACTTCGTCAGTAGCGTAGGCATAGATGAAAATGTCATCCGAAACTATGTAGAGTACCAAGGACAAAAGGATTCAGATCAGCTCCGAATGGAGCTGTAACGGTAAGTACCCCGGCTTTAGCCGGGGGAATCTACCTTTAACGAAATTCTTTTAATAATCTTTTGTAGGACTCATTCCAATACCCTTGGTATAGTACCGCTTGAAACCAGTCAATATCACCCGGTACATTAAGTTCGATAACTAAGGGGCCTTTATTACATATTGCGATATCCCATGCTTGCATGCCTAGTCTCGGTAAGCAAAGCGTCGCTTCTTTTACAGTGTTAATGACTTTATCCCAATATGGTAGTTTAAAGCCTTGAAGTTCTTTATGAGTGTCGGGGTGTAATTGTATTTGTTGTTCATGGAATCCAGCTTTAGAAAATGTATTCATTATTTTTCCAGATGTTGCATCAACGGTTGCAAGCAGGTTGCCGGTACGTCCATGAACCAGGTTGTCTTTCATATTCTTTCCTGTAGGGATTCGTAAATATGATGATAAGATTTTGGGTCCTTCATTGAGATTCAGGGTCCATATTCTTAAAGTGGATAATGTATTGTTTCCTATTAAATCTCGGATCTGGTCGTGTGAGTATATTGTTTCCTGAAACAAATACCCCCCCTTGGCTTTATTATCCATGATTGTATTAAGTAAAGCCTCTTTGCTAACGGTATTGCCGTTTAATAATTCGTAACTATTTGTCCCTGGATTAAAATTAGAAATGCTTAAAATACCGTTGCCATGAAAGTCGGAATTTGGTTTTAAAAAAAAGGGAAAATGATTTGTATCTGAAAGAAAGTTCCACAATTGCTCTTGACTTTGTAGGGCAATAATACCATTGGGTAAAAGACGGTGTTTGGGATTGAAATAGGCTAGAAGTTTAGGCATTTCAAATCCAAAACATTCCATTAAAATTTGAAAACCTAATTTATCTGCTGGAACGGACATCCATCCGGGGTCGCAAACTTGCTGGTAAAGTTTAAGTTTTTTTCGATGCCCTACAAATTCACTTTTTTGTTGTCTTGATAATTTATTGCTATAAAGGTGAAAGTCAAAATATTCATATGCACTGAGTTTTTGTTGATTAAAACGATAATAGATTAATTCTGCGAAAAGAGATGGGAGAGGCCTAGATGATCTTTTACTTGCTTCAAGTAGCTTCTTGATATTATTTACGTTAATCAATGCAAACTTACCTTACCTTTTAGTGTGTATTCAGGTGGTTATTAATGGTGCTGGCGACAATCACGGCATTATCTCCTTTTAGAATACCGAGATGATCGCCGGGTATTTGGTAAACAATAACTTTTCCTGTGACGTGGTGACTCCAACCATAATCATGCAAAAATTTCACATGCCTAGCATATTTTGATTTGTCCATTGCCTTGAGCAGAATAATATCTCCATCAAAAGCTGAAATTTTAGAATTTTCGTAATAATCTATTCCCTGAAGTAGCACGGTTTCTCTCGTGTTTATAGCCGATTGTATTTTATGATCATTTCCAGAATTGGAGGTCATGGATTGTTTGTCGGTTTTTCTCATAAAAGTATTTTGAAAAAACTGTATAATTGGTCTGAGAAAGACAAGTGAATGGTTAATGAGCCAATTAACCTGTTTACCCTTTCTTAATATTGTATCTAGGAGTATGACTGCTCCAACTTCTTTATTTTTTTGTTTTAGCAGCTTGGCAACTTCTACTGCCAGCATACCTCCAAACGATATACCTCCTAGTTGGTATGGCCCGGAAGGAGCATATCTAAGGATAGCATCACAATATTTTTTGGCTAATGATGGGATGGAGATGCTTGAATCCATACCATTTGAAGCGTTTACTATCAAAGCGTGCTCTTCAGGCACATAGATACCTAAAACAGGTTGGCCCTGGTCGAATTGGTTGGCTAACTCCCGGTAAATTTCAATGCCGGACAGCAGAAACAGAGGGGGGCTATTGCCATTTGGTTGTAATGGTACCACCGCCGAAGTTTCTGATTTTTGTTGATCATTCAGTTTGTCAGATATTTCCCGAATTGTTGGTAAATGGAAAAGTAGACCCATTCCAAAGTCAGTACCAGTGGCTTTGATCATTTCCGTTATTACTGATGCAGCCAGTAGAGAGTGTCCTCCAAGATCGAAAAAACTATCATCGATACCAATTGGTGAAGTATTGAGGCATTTTTCCCAAACGGTACAAAGTGCTATTTCAAAATCATTTCGTGGATGAGATAACTTTTTTTTCGGGAGTGAGATATCGACCTCAGGTAATTGTTTGCGGTCAATTTTACCGTTTGGTGTTAGTGGGATTTCTTCAAGAATTATAAACTGCGCGGGTACCATGTATGAGGGTAGCTTGGAGCTGATATCTTGTCTCAAAGGAGTAATATCCAGAGATGGCTCTGTTTCTTCAGGAACCAAATAAGCTACCAGGGACATTTCATTACTATAATCAAGACGAGCCAAAACTGCTGCGACCTTTATGTTTTTATTCTCCATTAAGGTAGATTCGATTTCTCCCAGTTCAATTCTGTAGCCACGTATCTTAACTTGATGATCATTTCTACCGAGGTAGATAAGTCTATTGTTGAAATCAAAGCGTACCATGTCGCCTGTTTTATACATAATAGTTTCTGGAATGTTGGAAAACGGGTCCGAAATAAACCGTTCTTTAGTCAGTTCAGGTCGATTGAGGTAGCCTTTTCCTACGCCATCACCAGTAATATATAGCTCACCAGGGACACCAACTGGAACAGGTGATAAATGATTGTTTAACACAAATAATCGGGTTCCCTGTATTGCGGATCCTAACGAAATGATCTGTTCGTTGGGTAATATTTGACTGACAGATGACCATACCGTAGTTTCTGTCGGGCCATACATATTCCAGACGGAAGATGTTATTGATACCAATTTTTGTGCGAGATCTGGAGGAAAAGCTTCTCCACCACAGAAAATACTTAACTGATGATTGCCCTTCCAGTTGCTGGCCAGTAAGAGCCTGAAAGTTGCAGGTGTGGCCTGTAATATAGAAATATTTTCTTCATCGATAATGCGGGCTAACTTTTTTCCATCTTTTGTGTCTGTTTCAGATGCCAGCCTGATACAGCCGCCGACCAGAAGAGGTAAAAAAAGCTCAAGCGCCGATATGTCAAAAGAAATCGTGGTAACAGCCAATAGAGTATTATCTTTTGACATGCCGGGTTTTTTAGCCATGGCGCTTAAAAAAGTGCTTAGATTATCGTTGCTTATTTGGACACCCTTGGGTTTTCCGGTAGATCCGGAAGTGTAGATGATATATGCCAAGTCACTTTTCGAGGATTCTGGAACAGGAGTTTTATCGAGAGTGTCACATTGAATATTGTCCAGGCACAGGATTTTTCCAGTATAAAGTGAAGAAATCTTTTTTCTTAGTGTTTTTACAGTCAGAATTGCTGCTGGTTTTGAGTCATCGAGAATCGTATGAATTCTTTTTTCTGGAAAGTTCGGATCAATCGGGATATATGTGAGGCCCAGATAATTACAGGCCAGTAATGCAGAAACGATAAATCGATTGCGATCAAGAAATATTCCAATCTTGTCATTTACTCGAAAACTTGATGCAGACAAGTATAAGGCCAGACCTGAAACCTGCTCCGCAAGTTCCGCATAGCTTATTTTTTCGGAGTCAGTGATTAAAGCAATTCTGTCTGGATATAGTTTTGTGTTAATAAAAAAAGATGTTGAAATTTGCGATGGTTTTTTCTGATAAGTATCAAGACGTTCTATGGGAGGAAACAAAAGGTTTCTTTCATGATCAGTCAGTATATTAAAATTGCCTATAGGCCGCTTAGGGTACTCTAGGCAATGACTGATCAATGAAGAAAAGTGAGCTATTGCTCTATGTCGTAAGTCATCGTCAGGCCAGACACCAATATTGAAATCAAAATGTAAAGTAAAGACAGGCGTCGTTTTGGACTGATCAATAATTACTCTCAGGCTTTCACGTTTCTCCCAGTTACTGTCAGGGCCGCTTATTATGCTTGATTTTGGAAGGATATTTAATGGTGTCGTAATGTCTAGATCAGCGGACTTATTGGCAAAAATTCCTGAAAATGCTTCTCTGAAATTGAAGATTACATCATAGTCGGGAATGTCAGTGCTAGAGATAAAGTCTTTGTAGGGTTTTACTGAAAAATTTTCTTCTTTTAGCTTCTGTGTCAATGAATAAAATGACTCATCTTTGGAGAATTGAATTCGGTTAGGACAAATCTCCATAAACAAACCGGGTGTATTAAGGTATTCTTTTTGTCGGTTTAATAGCGGGATCCCGATGAGAATATCATCACTGGTTGTTACTCGGTGAAGATATGCAAAGAGTATCGTCAGGAAAAAGCGAGAGTGTGGTATTTGGTCAGTTTGGTCATGAATTTTTTCTGAGGTCGCTAAACAAAGTTTTTGGGATAACCGAACTGTTTTGGCGGTTTTGGGTAAGCGATTACCATAAAAATTGAGGTGTGAGGGGGGAGTTGAAAATTTTTCTTTCCAGTATTTAAGATTGTTCTCATAGCCCTTGGAAGAGACAAGGTTGTTAACATGGATTAAATAATCAGAAAAATTGGGTACTATTGCGAGACCTGCTGGAGTCGCCGAATTCTTAGTCGGAGATGAATTACTGTAAAACTGATAGAGCTTGTCTAGTTGTTTGATTATAAGATGACAAGAGTGACCATCGGTTATGATATGGTGTTGGTTTAAATAGAATAGAAAATGCTTCTTATTAAGTTTCAGCAGAGCAGCTTCAAATAATGTTTCATTCTGTTTAAAGGTCTTAAGGCTTTTTTTTTCCAACCAGTTGTTTAATTTTAGTACAGGTTTTCTCTTTGTCGTAAAGTCTACGAAGTCAATAAAATTAACAGGTGGCAAGAAAGTCAGTCCGAGCCCTGACTTATATGTGGTAAGTGCCAGATTTAATGCTTCAGTCTGTTTTACAACATCGGAAAAGGCTTTGAGAAATGCAACTGTGTCAATCGAAGAATGTATCGAAAGGGTTAAAATAACATTATTCGTCGGAATGCTTGGATGAATAGAATCTTCCAGAAAAAAAAGCTGCTGTCTATTGTTTAGCGGAAAAACTGAGGACATTCTACATACTCTGATAAATTCCGTTTTATCCAGCCTAATATTATATATGTTAATTGTAACATGCACACGGTCTTCGTGTAGATTAATATTTAAGATACCTTTATTGCTTTAAAAAAGATAAAATTAAATTTGATCATTGTATATTAGATGAGCCAAGGATGAGTGAAGATTACCAACTAACCTTAAATGATTATAAACAAATTATTGTCAGGCGATGGCTATATTTCGCCATTCCATTTTTGATCATTTCAATAATCAGTGTTTCAGTCGCGTTTTTAATGCCTGCTGTTTACAAATCTTCTGGGAAAATATTGGTAGAATCCCAGCAAATTCCCAAGGATTTAATTCGATCGACTGTCACCAGTTATGCAGACGAGCGTATTCAGATTATTCAACAGAGAGTCCTAACGCGAGAAAACCTCGCCAGAATTATTAATAAATTTGATTTGTTTCCTACAGAAAAGCAGAATTTAACAATAACGGAACAGGTGAATTTGATACGTGAACGTATCAGTGTTGATCAGCTTAAAATTGGAAAAAATAGAAAAAATACCACTACGATTGCGTTCGAGCTTGGATATGAAGATGCGAATCCGGCTATGGCACTAGCAGTTACAAATGAATTAATTACCTCATTTTTAGAGGAAAATGTAAAAACACGAACCAAAAGAGCTTCTGAGACGACTGAGTTCCTCACAGAGGAAGCAGCCAAATTAAAACAAAATCTTGAAGATATTGAAGAGCAGTTAGCTTTGTTCAAACAAGATAATAGCCATGCGTTACCAGAGCATTTGGACCTTCATCTGAAAATGCTTGAGCGTACCGAAGCTTCAATTAAAGAGATCAAGCGAGAAATAAAAACAGCCAGGGAAGAGCGACGTTTCTTAGACATTGAATTATCTGCAGCAAAACAAGTAATTAACGTATCAAACCGTAATGAGGGGGCTATTACTCCAGTCCAGGAGTTGGAAGAGCTAAAGGTAAAGTACTCTGATCTTATATCTAAATATACAAACGCTCATCCTGATGTAAAAACTATTCTTAATAAAATTGCCGTACTGGAAAAAGAAATATCATCCATGCCTGCTGCTTCGATAAATGCAAAAATTGCTAATGAGCAGGGGATTGATGTGGCTCGGGTGCATGCCCGAATTGATTCAGTAGAAGAAACGATTCGCTCACTCAATGAGCAGTTAAATGAGCAAGTATCCGAGAGAAAAAGGCTTGAAGCTATTATTGTTGAAACGCCCCAGGTTCAACGTGCCCTGGTTTCATTAAATCGAGATTATGAGAATACATTAAAAAAATATAAAGAAATTCAGGCCAAAGAGATGGAAGCAAAGTTGTCAGAGAGTCTGGAGGAAGGAAAAAAAGCTGAACGTTTCACATTGATTGAACCACCAATTAAACCAAGAAAGCCAATCAAGCCGGATAGGAGAAAAATTATATTTTTTGGAATAGTACTGTCTGCTGGGTTGGCTGGCGGATTAGTGATGCTTCTGGAAATTATGGATAAAAGAGTGAGAGGTGTAAACGCCCTGACAGCATTACTCAAGCATCGGCCTTTGGTCTTAATACCTTTCATTACCACGGAAAGAGATCTCCTCAGAAGGAAAAGAAGACTACGATGGTTAATGCTATTTGGTGTCTTGTTTGCAGTATCGGCATTACTTGTAATACATTTTTTCTATATGCCGCTTGAACTTCTGATGATAAAAATAATGGTTAAGCTGGGGTGATTTATGGAAAGAATTAAGGCAGCCATTCAAAAGGCCAAGGAAACACAGAAACAGAGTGGGAAAAAGTCGGATCATAACGGTGATCCGAAAAGTCGAAAGGCAGTTGAGTTAGACCCCCAAAAAAATGGGCTTGAAAGTCTGGTTTATGATAAAACCAAAGTGATCAAACTGGATCAGAAGCACCTGGAAGATAACAGGATAATCGCACATAATAAAAATAATCTACTAAGCTCATCATTCGATTTGTTGAGAACTCAGGTGTTAAGGCTGATGCAGGAAAATGGCTGGAAGACACTTGCCATAACGTCCCCAAACCCTGAAGCTGGTAAAACAGTCGTATCAATTAACCTGGCAATGAGTATTGCTCAACATACAGAAAAGAGTGCTATGTTAGTGGATTTTGATTTTAGAAGGCCTAAAGTTGCCAGATATTTGGGGCTTGAGCTTGAGACATCGATCAATGATTATATTGAGAGGGACGTTCCGGTTGAGAATATTCTAATAAATCCTGGTTTACCACGCTTGGTTATGCTGGCTTCGAACAAGCCAATTAAAAATTCGGCAGAAGTCTTGGCTTCAAGAAAAATTGAAAACTTGATAAATGATGTAAAAACTCGTTATGAAGAAAGGGTTGTGATTTTTGATTTACCGCCTATTTTGAATTCTGACGATGCTATTACCATTTTACCGAAAATAGATTGCGTTATTATGATCGTTGCCAATGGCATGTCTGCTCAACATGAGATTGAGGATAGTCTTAGATATTTGCATGAAACCAATCTGTTGGGTGTAGTGATGAATAAAAGTGAAGAAAACTTAAAAACTTACTATTGATCAGGTAAGACTTATGTTAAAAAATAATTCTCTTCAGAAAAGAAGACGCTTTATGAAATCAGTGATGCTTGGTTCTATTGGTTTCCTTTTATCTCCGACTATTAATAAACAGTTAAATAAGCAAGAAGGAGAATATCTACTCATAAATGGTTGGATAATTCCTATAAGCCAATTCAAAACTATTAAACGATCATGATTATCGACTTGGAAACAACAGTCCCTCCTAACAAACATTTTGATGTTTGTATCATGGGTGCTGGTCCAGCAGGAATCACAACTGCTATCAAACTTGGTGAAGCAGGATATGTTATTGCTTTGCTAGAGGGAGGAGGAGAAATATACGACCAGAAGTCGCAGTCATTGTATTCATGTGAGACAACTGGAACTGATCTATGGCCTGCTTCAATGCGTCTCAGGTATTTCGGAGGCACCTCGAATCATTGGGCTGGTCGTTGTAGGCCATTTGATGCATCCGATTTCGATCAGGAACATTACAGTGGGATGCCTGGTTGGCCAATTGAATATCAGGAGATAGAACGACATTTACCAGAGGCAATGAATATCCTGGATCTTCCAGCGGAAAAATTTTCTTCAATAAATCCATCTTTAGCTGAACGAAGATTTGCTGCGGATGCATTTCAAAAAAGCCCCCCTACAAGATTTGCTTTAAAATATAAAGAGTTCTTTGAACAAAGTGAAAACGTAATTCTTTTCTTAAATGCAAATGCCATTAATTTGGATATTGAACCAGATTCCGGGCAGGTGAAAGCTGTTGAAATAAAAAACTATTCGAATAAGGATTATTCAGTAACTGCCTCTGAATTTGTTTTGTCAATGGGGGCAATAGAAAATGCACGTTTTTTATTAAATCAGGAATATATCCACAGAAACCATAAGATGGTTGGAAGTTGTCTTATGGAACATTTAAATGTAAAGCTGGGCGAATTTATTTTAAAAGAGGGATATGAAAAAAAAGGCAGGCAATTTTTTACGCATTCGTCTTTTACAGAAAAATATAAAATTGGGAAGTCCAATATTACCTTTGGTGTTATAAAAAATATTAAAACATATGGTAGAACTGCGAAAATAAAAAAATTTTTTAAAACACTTGCATGTGAATATTCGTTAGAAGATAAGATTCAGTTTATAACTGAGTTTCAATGCCCGGGTGAAGGTAGAATCACTACACTCATGGAGCAAGCCCCTGGATTGCATAGTTTTGTGGCATTGAGTAAAGATGTTGATGATTTAGGTCAAAGAAAGGCTCTAGTGAATTGGAAAATCGATAAATTAGATGAGAAAACTATACGGAAAGTTGCTGTAGAGGTTGCCAAGTCATTTGCTGATTCTGGTTTGGGGATAGTGAAATTAGAAGATTATATTCTGGATCCAAAAAAAGAAATTAAGTATTCCCCTCATGCTCATCATATGGGAACAACCAGAATGGCACGTGATGAAAAATCAGGAGTTGTAGATAAGAATTGCAAGGTTTTTCATACCGATAATTTATACGTCGCCGGTAGTAGTATTTTTGCAACCGGTGGAGCATGCAATCCAACCATGCCAATTATCCAATTTTGTTTAAGACTTTCAGACCACCTGAATACCAAGCTGAGACCTCTAGCATTCAATCAATCGTGATTTTTATTTACAGTGTAATCCCCCCGCTAATTAATAGGAGTTATAAGTAGAAAATTCTCGTAAACTTAACGCAGGAGTTTTCTATGAAAAAATCACGATATTCAGACAGTCAGATTCTGGCTATTTTAAAACAGAACGAAGCTGGTACGCCGGTTACTGAACTTTTCCGGGAGCATGGTATGAGCGATGCCACTTTTTACAAGTGGCGAGCCAAATACGGCGGCATGGATGCATCATTGATGAAACGGATGAAAGAGCTGGAAGATGAAAACCGTCGTCTGAAAAAGATGTATGCTGAAGAAAAACTCAAGGCAGAAATCGCCAAGGAAGTGATCGAAAAAAAGTGGTGAAGCCATCTCGACGGCGAGAGGTGGCTCGAAGAGTGGTTATGACATACGGCACCAGTATTCGTATCGCTTGTAAGATTATGACGATTAGTGAGACCTGTTATCGCTATCAGCCAAAGCTGAGTGATGAAAATACTGAGATAGCTGACTGGCTATTACGCCTGACACAGACGTATAAGCGACGGTGATTTGGCTTGTGTTTCTGGTATCTACGCAATACTAAGGGGTTTGCCTGGAACTACAAGCGAGTTTATCGCATTTACCGGGAACTGGAATTGAGCCTGAGAATCAAGCCCAAACGCCGGTTAAAGCGGGGTCGCCCCGATGAACTCAGCGAGCCAGTCGCAATCAATCAGGTCTGGTCGATGGATTTCATGCATGACAGCCTGAATGATGGTCGTAAGTTCAGCACGTTTAATGTGCTGGATGATTATAACCGTGATGGACTAGGTATAGAGGTTGATTTCTCATTGCCGAGCCAACGTGTCATTCGCGCACTGGCGCGCATCATAGAGTGGCGTGGAACGCCGTTGGCACTAGGCTGCGACAATGGTCCTGAATACAACAGTCAGCAGCTGATAGACTGGGCTAGCGATAACCGGATCACGATGCTGTATATTTAACCAGGTAAGCCAACACAAAATGCCTATGTTGAGCGGTTCAACCGTACTGTCCGACATAATGTCTGGATATGCACAGCTTTAACAGTATCGACCAGGCTCAGTTACTCGCCACACAGTGGCTCTGGTCATACAATTATGAACGTCCGCATACAGCTTTAGGTGGAATACCACCCAGGAAATTACTGGAACCGGCTTAACCCTCTACTTTTGACTTCGGTTAATAATGGGGGGATTACAACATCAATAAAGACTATCGACTATGGCTTACTTTCTACTTAGATCAGCTGTGAATTATTTTACAGCATACCCTTTAATCGATGCCCAAAGAGTTGTGTTTATATAATGGATTCACGCAGGGTGTTAGTTTTTGGCATGTCTAGTATTATATCAAGTAAGATTTATCATATTTCATTTTCAGCTAAGTAAAGTTGAATATATTGGAGATTGGATGTTTTACAAAGCATCGAAGAATCAAACGCGCTTTTTTCTATTTGAAAAAGCTACTGGTACCAAGCCTGTACTACCCACTACATATTTGATTGAAGGTGATTTAGATAAAGATAAACTAAAAGGTGTGTTAAAAGTAGTAGTTAAAAATCGTGAAATGCTTCGGGCGAGGCTCGTTCAAGATAAACAAGGCAATATTGTTAACGAAATAAAGGATAATGATAACTTTTTAGAAGAGAGGGATATATCCGGGCTAGATACGGATTCTCAAAAAGTTGCTTTAGTCAATTTACTTCAAGAAGAAATTGACAAGCATGATGGCTTTTTTAGAACTTTGTTAGTTACGCTTTCTCCTGCGAAATTTTCACTTACATTGATTCCACATCATGGTGTGGTTGATGGCTTGTCAATTGGAAATATTTTAGCTGATCTTTCATTTGAATATAATCAAACACAAAAACATACAACTGATGATAGTGAGCAGTATAAAAATACCATTGATAGACTCGAAAAGATTGAAGTTGAATCGAAAGAAAAAGATACAGAATACTGGAAAAATACATTAATTAATTGCGAACAGCAGACGGCAATACCAGCAGCTGTAGGGACTAGTGATCAACAATTTTCTAAAACTGAATATATTAGCGAGACATATCAGGAAGTATTTCACTCTAATGTAAGGAATATTGCAAAAAAGCTTAAATGCCGAACATTTTCCATTTATCTGGCATTAGGTTTGGTCGTTCTCCAACGATTAACAGGGCAGATAGATATTTTAGCCACGTTTCAAAGTGCTGGTCGAAGAAATCACAATGTTGATCCGAATTTGATTGGTTTGTTTTCAAAAGCCCTTATTGTTCGTTCTCCCCAGGAAAATGACTTAGTCTCAGACCTGATAATAAATGTTGACAAACAAGTAAGTGATGCATTATCTCATGAGGATGTTTCTTTTCAGAGTGTACTTCAGCATACGAATACGAAGGTCCGATTTGCATTTAATTGGTATCCAATATATGACCAGTTAACATTTGATGGTTGTAAATGTACAGAAGAAATTCTAATTCCGTGGCCAACTGACTTTGATATAAATTTCCACTTCATCAATAAACAAAATTCGATCGATATAAGGGCATATTATAATAGTAAGTCTTGTACTTACGAGGTTGTCAAAGCCTCCTTGCAGCTTTTTAGGGCTTTATTAGAAGGTGTTCCAAATAAGATAGATGATCCAATAAGTAATCTAGTATCTATTGGAGTAAGGGAAGTTAATGAGCTACCTCCTCTTAATACCATTGACAAGAAACGAATCGATGAAGTGTTTTTTTCTCAAGCTGAAAATGAACCACATAGAACCGCTTTTACCCACGAAGGAGCACAGCTAAACTATAGCGATCTTTCAGGGCTGGTTATAGGTTTTTCTCAGATTCTAGAGAATTCGAATTCTGGCTCTTCTACACCTCGTATCGCCATTATGGGGCATCGAGGACTAGGGATTGTAGTCGGTGCTTTATCCGCTTTAAGACTCAAAGGCTCTTTTTGTCTTATAGATCCTTGTTATCCTGCGGATCGAATACTGACAATGCTTGACTGTATTGACCCGGATTATATTTTGGTTGCTGATAATCTTATTGTTCCGATTCCTGAATTTTCGGACTTTATACAGGTAGAGCACGATTCTTCTTACAGTATCCAACATATTTTTCAGAATAAAATTCCTAACATAGAGCGAGTAGATGAGGGAGTTGCGTATTGGCTCTTTACTTCAGGTAGCACTGGACAACCCAAGGTAATATCTTCTGATCATTCTCCATTACTTCATGCTTTGAAATGGCAGAGAGAAACTTTCAAAATAAATTCTGATGACAGAGTTTCTTTTCTTTCGGGGGTTAGTCATGATCCTGCCTTAAGAGATATCTTTCTTCCTTTATTGATTGGTGGGAGTGTTTCTTCTCCAGACCCTTCTAGAATATTCGAGCCAGGATATTTATTCTCCTGGATTAATGACTGTGATATTTCAGTAATTCATCTAACTCCAGCAATGGTTAGTTTAATTGAAATGGGCATTAAATTGGATGAATACTGTTCCAGTGTAAAACAAATTTTTATTGGTGGTGATCGTGTTTCACTTCCTGTAATTAATCAAATCCGCAATATTGCTCCAAGTGCAAATATTGTTAACGTCTATGGTTCATCTGAAACCCCTCAAATTGTTCTATTTAAAGATATTTCTACAGGTTCTATAGATCTTGTATCTCCTATCCCGGTTGGTCGTCCTCGGACTGATGTGGTTGTTACAATTGAAGATACCAGAAGAAGATTGTGTGGTGTTTTGGAACCAGGTGAGGTCGTAATAAAAACCCATTACCTATCAAATGGGTATCTTAATATGATCGATGATTCAATTAATCCATTTGATAATAGTTTTGGGAGCGATAAATATGATACATATCGGACAGGAGATGTAGGATATCTAAATACTGAGGGGGATATCGTTTTAATAGGCAGAATAGATGATCAGGTTAAAATACGCGGATACCGAGTAGAACCCGCTGAAGTTACGTATCATCTGCAAAAAATCGTTGAATCATCGGCGGCAATAGTTGTTTCACTACCTTTAGAATCAGGTGAGTATAGGCTATTTGGCTATGTTGAAAAAAAGGAACCAATAAAAGATAGAAAAAAAATTCTTGCTGAAATGGCTCGTGGTCTTCCACCATACATGGTGCCAGATACAATCACATTCGTAGATCAACTTCCATATTTACCCAACGGGAAAATCAATCGTCATCAGCTTCCATCTCCTGATTTCAGTAAACGAGATGAATATGTAGCTCCACGTACTCCCAGAGAGCAACAGCTAGCAGATATTTGGAGTAAGGCTTTGGGAGTTACACCTATCGGTGTGACAGATAGCTTTTTTGACTTAGGAGGGGATTCATTAACCGGAATAAGCTTGATGCTAGAGATGGAGCGTGCAGGAATAGACGCAGATGTTACACGTACTATTATGGATGGTACCACCATTGAGGAAATTGCTAAATCGGAAATCAGAGGTGAAAACCTTAAAGAGGCTGATAAGAATATCGATATATCTATGCCTTATTTGCACAGGATGGCATTTCATTGTTTAAGGGGTATTCTTGTTATCTTGATAGTAATTGGGCACTGGGCTCCTGGTGCCTTCGAGCGCTTATCAGATTTAAAGCCTTTACATACATATATGACTCCAATTTTTAATTTAGGTACACCTGGGTTTGCGATAATGTTTGGAGCAACATTGTCCTATTTTAATTTTGAATTATTTAAAACACGATATGAGATTCATTCCAGACAAATTAAGCAAGGGCTGATATTACTGTCCATAACCATGGTAGTAATGTCATTCTTGTCAGTCATAAAGAAGGCTACAAATGATATTCCCATAGGTATAACTGAAATTGTGGGTTCCTATTACAATGTTATTGGGTTTTATTTCTTGGCTCTTGCTTCTGTGCCGCTATGGTTTCGATGGATACGTTTAACTAAAGAGTCTTATTCCGGACTGGCTTTTCTTTTTATTCTATATGCCGTATTTGATATTATTGCGCGTGAGATATTATTACCATACGAATGGAGTGGCATTTCGCAACTCCTTAGATTGTATGCAACGGCCAAGTTTTCCTATTTTAATATGACGTTAGGTGTAATTTTGGGGCTTTTTCTTGGCTTCGTTATCTATCGTCATCCATCTTTGCCTTTCACTCCAAAGTTTATTGCTTTAGGATGTGGCTTGATTACATTATCTATGGCTATTGCGTACCAACAGGGAGAAATTAGTGAACTTTTGTCACCGTCAAGGCGGCTTGATCTTTGGAAATGGGGTTTTTATTATGGTTTCATAATTTGTCTTATCTCAATATTTTGGAAAATTACTTCTAAATTTGGATCGCGAGGTGGGCTTATCGAGCACGGATTAAAGATTCTTTCATCTATAGGTGTTCTAGCACTTTTCTTTTTTGTTTTTCATGCACTAGTATTTAAAATTAAAGGAATTCTTGATGTTTATGGTGTACCGGATCTTATTGGCCTCATCATTGTCTTGTCATTGTTTTTTGGAATAGGTGGACTTTTAGTGCAAAAAATACGCAAAGTTTATTATGGGTAAAATTTACTGTTAAATATGCTAAAGAGTCTACCCTTATGCTCTGCTGAGATGTTCAGTTTACAGGAGAGCGTCAATGAATCAGATAAAAGAATCAATACATTTCTTAATTTGTGTATACCAACTATCAGTTCGTTCTTCAATCTTAGTTAAAGCTACCTGTGTAGTACGGATGGCTTTTTCGTAAGCTTCCTCTGATTTTAGTAGAGCTAAAATTTTACTCACTAAATCATCACTGTTTTCAGGGTCAAAAATTAAATTTGAATCATTAAAGTATTCATGAGCAGGTACAGCTTTACTGCAAATTGCAGGGACACCATGATGGGCGGCTTCAATTGGTACGGTAGCTAATCCTTCATTAAATGAGTTATGAGTTGGGCATACTACTAGGTCAGCATCGTTGTAAGCGCTACTTACTTCGTAAGCATTCAGCCGTCCTTTAATGATAACTCGATTTTTAATTTCATTTGGTATTGAGTCGCGCAATTTGTTCATCGCGGCTCCGTCTCCAACATATTCGAGTTTCAGTTTTTTGTGTTTTTTTGAAATTGTTGTAAATGCATCAAGCAAATCAAAAATACCTTTGTTTTCCTCAATTCGACCAACATACAATAACTTACGTATATTTGTTCTAATTTCTGATTTGTTAACTTGTAAAGATAAACGAGGAATTTGCACAAATGTTGTAATATCGCTAGGTTCTTTAAGGTTTATGATTTGTCTTTCGCACTCATGGGATACGCAAACTGCAGCATCAGCATGTTTGACAGCATTTCTCAAAAAATATTTTAATAATTTAAATTTAATGTTTCTTGGTTCGTCAAATGGAGTCCAAAGAGTATTGTGTATGCTTAATATAATTTTGGTATGTCTAGGGAGTAAATTAAGAAATATAAGAGGAAAGTCTGAACTAACGATTATGATATCCGGATTAAATTTCAAAATGGATTTTGATACATTTTTAGCATATTCAAATTCATCTAAGTAATATCCTAAACTAGTACCATTTCTTTTTCTTATAATTTTTTCGAAAGTAATGTTTTCGTCGTTAGAATCTGCAATGTTACTAGTAAGAATAACTTGTCCTGCATAGTTGTTATCTTTAATCAGGTCATAAAATTGCCCGGAATATGTTGATTTTATTATGCTGTCATCATTGTTACTTTCTTTCCATTTTAGAAATGTACCAAACGCATCCCCAGGGCCATGAATATAAGATAAATGTAAGCGGCGATTGGTGGGCATACGTAAATTCCTTGTGGAGAAAATAGTTTTTATTTTTATCGCTAGGTAGTTGCAATTGTTAGTTATCTTAAAGTGGTAGTGTTTTAATTAAACAAAGTCTAATTGGATTCATATATAGTTTTGTCTATAGAGAGTATTAACCATGGTAAATTAAGGTTTTGCTTTAGTTCAATATGATAATGATTATTATCATAGTGATAGCTTACAGGGGCAGGTTTATTATTGCTTCCAGGAATTGTGTGAAGTTTTAATCCTTTGATAGCTCTAATTAGAAGTTTTCCATTGATTAATTCTGAATAAAATGGAAGCTTATTTTTGATGGATGGTAGTGAGTTAGCAGTAAATGTTATGAGTATATGCTTAGAATTGCGAATGGCATTGTCATCCATGCTTTGAATAATTACTGATGCATTATTATTTTCTAGACTGATGTCTACATCTTTTAATTTTACCTGTCTGTTTCTTAGATTACCTATGATGCCTTGTGTTTTCTCTGTATTAATTAAAAAAACACCATCATCCCAGTTTCGGGCTAATTCTTTATTGTCTGATGATATTTGATGAAGAAAGGGGGCGAATAGAGGCTCAGAGGGATCATGGATTATTTTTGAATCAAGTGGAATTCTATTTTTCTTTAACCAGGGTAATTCTTTAGTTTCCGGGAGGACTATTTGAACTTTTCCAAGTTCTGCCGCTGTGCGGAGTGCCGCTGAATTTCCGGCAGAAAGTTTGTTGAAAAATAATTGTTGATAGGTTGGTGAAAAGACATAGACGCTTTCAGCTTCACTGATATGGTTTTTTCTATAGGCCAATGCTGCAGCAGGTAAAGTTGCTAATAACGAAGGATCATTAAAAGCCGCCCAGTTTGAAGTTTTAGAGCCTCTGAAGGGCCATTGAGAATATGCATATTGAATAATTGCGTCCCAGCCTTGGTGCGCTGCATTTGCTGCAATATATATAGCCGAAGTATTTCGGTCATTGGCTGGAAATGGTGTTACATTCCATTCACTTACTGTTATTGGTTTGTCAACGAGGTGGGCAGAAGCAATTCGATGAATCATATTGTCCTTTACAATCGGATTTTTCGATAACTCTCCCTCATCACCATAAGAATGGGTATCAATAAAATCTCCAGCGGTTAAAGAAGGTAACGAGCTTAAGGGATTTTTCCCCCAAAAATTTGTAGTTGCGATTGGTGTATTAACATTTAAAGTCCTTAAATGTTCCAGCATTTCAGCATTAAAATTATACTCCAGATCATTGAGAAATAACTTTGGGAAGCCCTCTTCCCAAGTGCGCCAGATTTTAGAAACAGGTAGTGACCAGCGTAAGGCAAAGGACTTAGCCATCTTCATAAATGAATCATTATGTTTTGGGGCTTTTTTATTAGGTAGTAACTTGTTGCCAAAATGATTGGTGATGTCATTTTCATTGGTGATTAGTAAAGCTACTATTGCAGGTTCATTACGATATTCAGTGTTGGTGTAAGGATTTTTATGTGTAAGTAAAAGTGAGTTGAAATTCTTCATCGCATCTTTCATTGATGCATTGACATAGTTATATCCTTTGAGGTTGTTTTTTTTATTCTGTAGTTCTTCAAATGCGTAGATATTATCATCGGTTTTGAATTTTCGTTCGACATGAAGATCAAGCCAAGTATAAATGCCTTCCTCTTTCAGGCACTTTATCCACCAGTCAAGTTTATCCAGTTCCTTGGGCGAAAGTGATAACGTGCTTTTTGATTTTTTATTACCAAAAATATTTGGATTAACCCATGGAGAGTCATGATGATGAAAACGAACCAGGTTAAATCCCATTTTCGACAACCGTTTCGCATGTTGTTGAATCAAGGCTTTAGAAGGTTTAAATATGGCATTTGCAGTTACATTCGTTCCCCAGAATTTAACTGGAGTTCCATCTTCGAAAATAAATTCATCTTTTCTAACTTTAAGAAAACCATGTTTGCCAGCGGGAGCTTCGAGTTTGTTGAGAAAGGAAAGGTCAATTGGAAATTGAGTTGAAGGTATTTGGTTTTTGGCCCAATTACTATTTATGTTATTAAATGCTTGATACAAGTTTTCGTATTTATTGCTGAAATGCTTCGGGAACTTCAACGTAACACTATATCGGATTTTGCCTTTCGGGATGTTTTGGGAATACAGTGACGCTCTAATTATATTATTTTTGCCTTTCACAAAAGCCAGTTTAGGAAGAGGTGGAGAAAAAGTCATAGACATTTGGTTGTCTTTATCATCCCCCCAAGTCCACCCTTGGGTGTCAATAATTTTAGGTTTCCCAAAAATATTTTCGTATTTCTCTAAATTGAACTTAAATTCAATACCTCCACCTATAATATTGCTTTTGTATGTTTCTGAATACAATTCTATCTGCCATTCGAAAGTATTTTCTTGAGATGTCAGAAATTCTGAAGAAATGATAAAGTCTAATTTTTTATTTTTTCCTATGAAAAGAGCATTTTCTGGATTAGCGGTTTTTAACTTAGTAGTTAATCCTGCCCATTTCCAGTTCTCTCCCCAAAAAGAAAAATTACTGGAAAGTAAGTTTTCTCCACCTCTGATTAAATATGGTAAACCAGATTTTTTTTCAATTGATATTATCCAGGGAGATGAGATTGTCTTGTTTAGGTTTTCAGTATTATTGATTGTGATGTTCCCAAATGCAGCTAATGGGTAATTTAGCGCCAGAAAAATAATCGATAAAAGAAGCTGCATATATTTCACCTAATACGTGATCAAAGAATTGTTTTATACGATTTTCTGCTATTCCTCAAATTGATAGTCGAATAAATCGATATCTTTTCCATATAACTCTTCGATAATTTCAACTGAATTATGATCGTAGTATTCCTGGTAGCTTTTTCGGGTTTGATCTACCTTGTCACTGTTCTTGTTTCGAGAAAATATTTTTAACGGATTGATAAGGTTGGTTTTGATTGGTGTTTCAGATTTGTTTACATGTGGTATCGAAGTTGGTTCTAATCCAATCGCTTCACATAGTATGTTAAAGTCTTCCTGAAGGGATTCGAATTTACCCACGAAATCAACAAGAAGACGGCCCTCATGATATATAAATTCATGTTGCGGCCTAATAAACCAATATTTCTCTTTAAACAGTTTTTTTCTAAAATCATTTTGGACGAAGTCATTGAAACTTGATTTTTTTTCAAAGCCCAGATATTTGTAAAAGGAGATCATACGGCTCCAAGGGTTTCTTACAAACGAAAATTTGTAGTATTGATCAAAAATTTCCTGCGAAATGTATTTGTACTTAATATATTCATGAGCCCGTAAGTGAGCTAGTCTTGGTGGTCCCAGTTCTGGCTGCTCATTGTATCTTAGTAATAACGGTGCTCTTGTGTTCCAGTCGAGATCCAATAGATTCAGAAAAGCATGTTCGATACTTTGCCCAGCATTTTTGGGTATATGAATAAAAATGCACTTATGATGATGAGATATCATGGTCTTTTCTCGATGTTTGAAACTGAAATTTGTTCTGAAGTTTCAGAATAAGTATTTTGAACCATTAAAGAATACCCCATGCCTAGCCCAGCCAGGCACCAGTATACCCATGGTATAATTGAAACACTGCTAACTGTGAAAATAATTACCAGAACACCGCTAATCGTTGCAAATAGGCTTCGCCCAAGCAACCTTAATTCGGTATTTTCTGTTGGTATTTTTTTTAAACTCTTGTGTATATTTCTTAGTATGTTTAGATAAAACAGAATAAAAAGAAATAGGCCGGATAGGCCCTTATCAAGTGCGATTCGAATGTAGCTATTTACAATATCAATTATTCCCTGTCCTTGTCGCATTTCTTGCATAGCTTCTGTTTTGAGATAAGTGTCAGAACCGAATATTGGGTTTTCCTTAATTACCTGAATTGAATTTTCAATTAACTGTTGCCGGTATGATATATTTTCCTGTTGTGTATCACCAATCATAGGCAGTAGATCAATTATTTTTGTTCCTATAGGGGTTGATGAAAGAAGAGTAAGAGAAATTATCGAAAAAATAGTAAACCTCGATAATTTTTTTATAACTTGTTTCCCTGTAACAACGTAAATAAACACTATGAATAATGCCCCAACCCAGGGGCCACGAGATAGAGGTGCAATAATGCCGATCAGGAGAACTAGCCAACCAAGAAATCGTATGTATTTCTTTCTAATTGAATGGGAAATAAAAGGGTATATTCCTAACCCTACCGCCACAAGATAACCCAGGGGAATGGTTCCTACAGATGCCTTGGCGCGCACCACTCCAGCCCGCTGGGCGCTATATCCTGAAAATTTGAGACTCAAATCCCAGTTGCTAGCCAATGAATTATATAACAACCAGTGAAAAAATGATTCGAAGACACCTATTGAAGCAATAATTAGTATTGAAACAAGGAAATACAATAATGCTGATCGAAATCTTTCAAGATTGTATAAATGTCTACTGATGACAAAATATGGAAGAATGATATCTATAAATTGATACAGCGAATATCTTAGAGTGTCAGTTATTGTTGACCCTCTGAAATAGAGAAGAATCCCCAGCAGAATATAGATCAGTAAAATCTTGTCTGTTCCGTATTGTCCGATTTTCAGTTTATCTGTTCGGAGCAATTTCAGAAATATTGGAAGGAGCAAAATAAGTACGAGTATTCGTTGATGAGATAAATCAAACAGATAGTTGATTATACCTAACCCTGAAATTGAGAATGATAGGGTAGGAACGATGCACAATAATAGGAAAAATATCGTCACATTATTCGTATTATTCTTATTTATAAATAATAGACTGATTGCTAGAAGAGTTGAATAAACCCAGAAATTAAATGAAATAAAAGCTAAAGAAATGATTATTAGCCATAAGTTTCTCTGAGACGTCGCCTCTTTCCTATTAATCAGACTGGAGCCAGATTGAGTCGCGATAAAAAAAGTAGTTGATGCAATAATCAAGATAACAACAAGTGCTCGAATATTTTCAGGCATATTTGTGATGTTTATGGCGAAGATTTCAATTAAGAGGCTAATTTATCGCAGATTGTAGGTATTTTGGAGGTTTTTCTTTGATATATGAGAGTTATTTCGAGGTGCGAAATCTTGGATAATAATTGTTACAAGTACGGATACGTAATGTAGAATCTATCTTGTTTCTTCGCTTAAAATCTATCCTACTAGCATGCCCGTTTTTTGATATGCCTCAACAATCTTCACTGAATAAATTAAAAGAGCGTGTAGTCAAGGGCGGTGCGGTTGTTATTTTCGGGCACTTTGGTAGTCAAGGTATACGGCTGGTTAGTAATTTAATCATGGCTAGACTACTTGTTCCAGAAGCTTTTGGGGTTATGGCGGTTGCCCAAGTTATTTTTATGGGCTTGTCACTCTTATCCGATGTAGGAATCCAGCAAAATATCATACAAAGTCGACGAGGAAATGATTCTATTTTTTTAAATACTGCCTGGACACTTAACATAATTCGTGGATGGATTATCTGGTTTCTGGGTTTGGTTGTTGCGCTATCTGTATACTGGTTAACTGTTCACGAGGTGTTTTCTGTCAGTAGTGCGTATGGAGACCCGGTGCTTCCATACGTGATAGCTGTTTTATCATTTTCGGCAGTAATTCATGGGCTTGATTCTACAAAAATAGCAACAGCGAATCGAAATCTGGCTATGACCAGATTAATTGCTATCAATCTTTCCTCGCAAATGGTCGGTTTTCTCGTGATGATTTTTTGGGTCATGTTTGAAAAATCGATTTGGGCGCTAGTTGCCGGAAGTCTTTCATCAAGTTTTTCAAGATGTCTGTTATCACACTATTTTCTTCCAGGAGAGTCAAACCGGTTACACTGGAATAAGGATACTTTTTGGGAGTTATTCCATTTCGGCAAGTGGGTTTTCGTGTCTTCAATTCTAGGGTTTATTGCAGCGAATGGGGACAAGCTGGTATTAGGTGGTTTGATAGATGCCGGGATTTTTGGGGTGTATGCTATCGCTTTGTTGCTAGTGGGAGCAATTCAGGGTGTTGTTTCTGCTCTGATTTCCAAAGTAGCCTTTCCCGCGCTTAGTGAAGTTGTACGAGAGGATCCCCAAAAGTTAAAAAAAGTTTTTTATCATTTCAGGTTGCCAACCGATATTGTTTTATTGAGCTTGACAGGATTTTTATTTGTATCTGGCAGCACAATTATCGAGATATTATATGACGAAAGATATCAATTAGCAGGGTATATTCTGGAAATCATTAGTTTGAAACTGATTATGTTAAGATATACCTTGGTAGGCCAATGCTATATCGCCATGGGTAAACCACGAACAATGGTGCCGGTCATATTTTTGAGGGCTCTGATCATGGCGGCATTTTTACCTGTGGTGTTTCATGCTTTCGGGTTTGATTTTACCCTTTGGTTTGTGGCTCTTGGAAATCTCCTGACTTTGCCAATTGTTTTTTATTTACAACATAAAATTCAAATACTTGATATGTGGAAAGAGGTTTATACATTACCTTTCTTCATGGTAGGTATGTTGTTAGGGTATATTATATCAATGTGATGATGGAGCGAGATCAAACATTGTGACCACATCAAATTGTAAAAACTATAATGCTATGAAGTTGGTTATCTCAACCATTCGTTCTAATTATAAATATCATAAGTTGACCTGGTCCGGTAAGGCTCCATTGCTTGAAAAAATGAAAGCTACCAAGAGTGTATTCGTTCATATACCTAAAACGGGAGGGAAGTCCATTTTAAACGCCCTTTATGGCGTAGAGGCCCATAATGCTGCTGGTCATGCTACGGCACAGTTTTATCTATCAGTATTTGGATGCAAAAAGTTTGATGATTTTTATAAATTTGCTTTTATCCGAAATCCCTGGGATAGGTTGTATTCAGGATATAATTTTGCTCAACTGGGAGGTTTCGGGTTTGAGCAGGATATGGCATTAAAGAAGGAACTGCATGAATTATCCTTTGAACAGTTTGTAAAAAACTGGTTGACTCCGCAAGAAATTGATAATTGGACAATATTTAGACCGCAGTCTGAATATATTTTAAATGAATCTGGTGACTTGATGATTGACAAAATATACTATTTTGAAAATATCGTTAATGCTTTTGAGGAATTATCAGAGCGTTTTCAATGTGATATTCGTCTTCCCCATATTAATAAATCTAAAAGTGTCAAGTATTACAAGGATGTATATGACAGTGAAATGATAGAGATCATTGCCCGGTTATATGCCGTTGATCTTAAGTTTTTCAATTATGATTTTGAAGGAATCCGTCGTGATTGAAAACAGGAAGAAAATGAAGATAACTTTTATTCTTCCAACGGCTAATTTTGGGGGTGGGATTCGTGTTATTTCAATTTATGCACAATGGTTGACTCAAAGAGGCCATAGTGTTGAATTAATCTCTCAGCCTCCACCGAGGGATAAACTATTCAGTAGAAAAACGTTCAAGAATTTAATTACTGGAAAAGGTTTAGGATTAAAAACTAAACAAGGCTCACACCTTGATGGACTCACTCTTCATCATAGAGTTCTAGATACTTGCCGCCCACCTATTGATAAAGATGTTCCTGATGCAGACATAATTATTGCTACATGGTGGCTCACGGCTGAATGGGTTAACAGGTTGTCTGCGAATAAAGGTGCCAAGGTGTACTTCATACAGCATCATGAAATTCATAAGCATCTTCCAGTCGAACGGACTAAGAAAACATATCTATACCCGTTCCATAAAATTGTGATCGCTAAATGGTTAAAAGATATGATGAGGGATAGATATTGTGACAACATGGTTGATTTGGTACCAAACAGTGTTGACCATAGTATTTTTTATTCCGAAGAACGAAATAAGAGAAATATACCTACTGTCGGTTTTGTTTATTCTCCTAGACCATTTAAAGGTTGCGATGTAATTTTTGAAGTAATAAAGACTCTCAAGATGAAATTTTTAAACTTGAAGGTTATTTCATTTGGTGCATCTCAACCTGATTTTTCAGATTTTATTCTTTCTGAAATTGAATTCCACTTATCTCCTACTCAGTCCGTTATAAGAGAACTTTACTCAAGTTGTGATCTATGGTTGTCTGCAAGCAGGTCAGAAGGTTTTTATTTACCTGCTATGGAGGCTATGGCTTGCAGAACTCCAGTTGTGTCGACGAAAACCGGTTGGCCTCTTGAGTCGATTAAGAATGGTTTTAATGGGTATTTAGCGGAAATTGATGATGTTCATTCTCTTGTAAATGGGGTTGCCTCTATATTAGAGTTAACTAATTCAGATTGGGCAGTAATGTCTGCCAACGCATTTGATACGGTGAAGGATAGTTCATGGGATAAATCTGCTGAAATGTTTGAGGAGTCTCTTTTACATGCTTGCAAAAGAGCAAATAATAAAGAAATTGCCGGAAATTGTACCCTGATTGTCGATTAGGTGGTGATTCTGTTCAGAAAAAAATGCCAGAACATAGCAAGAAAAATGTAGAACTATCGGTAGTAATTGTTAATTATAGGACTCCGCATTTTATAATAGATTGCCTGGAAACCTTGCTACCGGAGTTATCTGATATAAATTCCAGAGTGGTTATTGTAGATAACCATTCCAATGATGACTCTCTCAACATAATCTGTAGTTGGCTTGTAAATCATGATCATGAAAACATTGTTTTACTTTTAGCTTCAGATAAAAATGCCGGTTTTTCTGCGGGTAACAACATCGGAATCCAGGCTCAGTCGGCAAATTTTTATCTATTGTTAAACAGTGATACGCTGGTACATTCTGGAGCGGTTGAAATTCTATTGCAAACCGCGGACAGATATACTGATGCAGGCCTAATAAGCCCAAGACTGGAATGGGAGGATGGCAAAGGACAAGAAAGTTGTTTTCGTTTTCATAGTCCTGTCGGGGAGTTTTTGATCGCTGCACAGACATCTGTTTTTACAAAATTCCTGTCTAGGTTCTGGGTCGCCATGCCTGTACAAACTGCCGAGATTGAAACCCAATGGACGAGTTTTGCCTGTGTTTTGATCAGATCTGAAGTGATTGATCAGATCGGATTACTCGATGATGGTTTTTTTATGTATTTTGAAGATGAAGAATTTTGTCTTCGCGCTACTCGCGCTGGCTGGAAAATAATCCATAATCCGGATTCTCATGTTGTCCATTTGAGAGGTGGTAGTTCTCCAGTCAAAGAAAAAACACGTTTGGGCAAGCGTGTTCCTCGTTATTTTTATGAATCTAGAACCAGGTTTTTATATTTAGCTTATGGGTGGGCTGGGCTGGCATTTTCAAATCTACTGTGGTGGGTTGGAAGGTCCATTTCGAAAGTACGTTCTATATTGGGCAATAATAAAAAACACAATGTTGAAAGACGCTGGCTTGATATTTGGATTAATTTTTTAAACCCTTTAAAGGCTTACACTCATCCTGATGACCGGCGTTAAGGAAGACTCATGTCTAATAAACCTCATTTTATCGTTATTGGTGCAATGAAATGTGCTACTTCAACTTTACAGGAGCAATTGTTGAACCAGCCAGGCATTTTCATGAGTACGCCCAAAGAGCCAAATTTCTTTAGTGATGATGATCAGTATGCAAAAGGCATCGATTGGTATACAGATCTGTTTGCTTCCGCGTCGGATGGTGATTTGCTTGGAGAAGCAAGTACACATTATACAAAGTTACCGACATATCCTGATGTATTAAAGCGAATGTCTGATTATTTCGATGATATGCGTTTTGTTTATGTGATGAGACATCCGGTTGATCGTCTGATATCTCACTTTATTCACGAGTGGACTATGGGAAAGATAAACAAGAATATTGATTCTGCAATAAAGGAGCATTCCGAGTTGATTTCCTATGGTCAATATTCAATGCAGTTAAAGCCCTACTTTGAGACTTTCGGGCATGATTCTGTTTTACCGGTTTTCTTTGATCGCCTAACAAGTGAGCCTCAACTGGAGCTTGAAAGAATTTGTAATCATATCGGTTATCAGGGTAAACCGGTCTGGGTTTTTAATCAGCAGCCCAGTAATGTATCAAATAAACGAGTTCGAAAGTTTCCACTTTATCATGTGCTGGTAGAGTCTTCATGGGCTACCATGCTTCGCCGATCTCTGGTTCCCAGGGGGTGGCGGAATAAAATCAAAAATCAACTTACGATGAGCAAAAGGCCGGTTATTAGCTCTGATGTTCAAAATGAACTTGTGGAGATATTTGACCGGGATATTTCAATATTAGGCAAATGGCTTGGCGTGGATATGGATTGTAATAATTTCCGTTCTATTACTGCTGAGAGGCCTCTAAGCTGGGTATTGCCTGATGATTGAACCGAAGAAAGGCCCGGACAATAACCTCGGCTTTGTCATTATAGGTAGGAATGAGGGTGAGCGCCTCAAACAATGTCTCGATTCCGTCCTGGATTATCGTGAAACTGTGGTGTATGTAGATTCTGGCTCGTCTGATGGTTCAGTCGAACTAGCCCGAGAGCTTGGTATTGAAGTTGTCCGGCTCGATATGTCAATGGCATTTACAGCTGCAAGAGCGAGAAATGCTGGTTTTGATCGATTAAGTCAACTATCTGGTTCCGTAGAGTTTGTTCAGTTTGCGGATGGGGATTGTGAGCTTGTTGAAGGCTGGGTTGAGGCAGCGCTGAATTTTCTGGCGAATAATGCTCAGGTAGCTGTAGTTTGCGGGCGTAGACGAGAACGATTTCCCCGGGCATCAATATATAATATGCTTTGTGATATAGAGTGGGATACTCCTGTTGGAGAAGCCAAGGCGTGCGGGGGTGATGCCATGATGCGGGTTGAGGCTTTTAAGGGGGTGAACGGATTCTGTGGTGATTTGATCGCTGGAGAAGAGCCTGAGCTATGTGTCAGATTGCGACAAAATGGTTGGCAAGTCTGGAGAATGAATTATGAAATGACCCTGCATGATGCAGCCATTACTGCCTTTAGTCAGTGGTGGAGTCGTAGTGTGAGAACAGGATATGCTTTCATTCAGGGGGCATTTATTCATGGTGCTTCCCCTGAAAAACACTGGGTGAAAGAAACATTGAGAACCTGGTTTTGGACTGTTGGCATAATTTTGTCTGTCGTGGTCTTGGTGTTGATGTTCGGAGCTTGGGGGCTGACTGGTTTATTACTCTATCCGCTTCAGGTTGTTCGTTTGGGTTCAAAGAGTAACCTGGATAGCAAAGTGAAATGGAGCTGGGCTTTTTTTACGGTGATTGGAAAATTTTCAGAGATTTTAGGTCAACTAAAGTTCCTGAAAAACGTATTCTTACAAAAACCGGCCCGTCTTATTGAATACAAATAATGACATGAATACCTCTACCTCATCCGTGGTATCCGCGAAGGAGCCAGACTGGTCGAGAGAACAAAAAGCTTTCTTTATGTGGGATCCTTCTCGTTCATTGTTGGCGAGTATTCGTAGTTATCAAAAGTATTGTAAAAGAAATTCTATCTGGTTTTATTTTCTGAAAAAGACGGCCATAATTCGTTATCGTTTTTGGAGTGTTGTAACCGGTGCCGAAATTGCCATTAATACTCAAATTGGTGGTGGCTTACAGATACCTCACCCAAATGGTATCGTTATCCATAGCAAAGCCATAATTGGTCCAAATTGCCTGATATTTCAGCAGGTGACAATTGGAACCGCTAATGGAAAAGGTCCACCTGTCCTAGGCGGCCATGTAGATATCGGTGCTGGCGCCAAGATATTGGGTGATATTGAGCTTGGCGATCATGTAAGAATCGGTGCAAATGCTGTCGTACTGAAAGATGTGCCTGCAGGTAAAACTGCGCTTGGTATTCCGGCTAGGATACTTTAATTCATTGATGTATAAAAAGACATGCCTGGTAAACATTTCGTACTGACACATGGAAGAAGTGGTAGTAATTTTTTGGTTAATTCCATTAATTTGCATCCTGACCTGGTTAATTATGGAGAGGTTCTGGGGGAGTGGACTCTGCCTTATAAACTCTATCAGTTCTCCAGAGTGTGGTATCAGGGTTGGCCAGTATATCTGGATAGCCTTTATACAAAAAAGGCACTGTTTTATGCATCACAGCTGGTTTCTGCATTTAGCCATATCAAGAAACACAAGCCTCTTAACTTAAAAAGATTCAGGGATATTCAAAGCATTGGTATAAAAGACTTTGCTTTTCTATTGGAAAAAAGAGACTTGCTTGACTATTTGGTCTCCAGAGATGATATCAAGATCATCTATTTGTCGAGAGATAATCATCTAAAACGGTATATATCATTGTTGAATATGAAGAAAACCGGCCAAGTTTTAAGCGAAGGGAATTTCAATTTATCTTCAAAGAATTGTCATTCTGTAAATATTCCAGAATTATTATCCAGCCTTGATCAATATGAAAAAGAAGAGAAAGCGGGGCTGGAAATACTTGCGAAAATCCAGGACTCAAGGAAGTTGTTGATTGAATATGATCATTATTTTTCAAGTGAAGAGGTGATTAAAGAAATCAATAGAGAAGTATTCTCTTTTCTTGGAGTGGAGAATTTTCAGCTTGTCTCACAGCATAAAAAAATCATGAGTAACAATCTCCCAGAAATTATATGTAATTTCGATGAGGTAGCTGAAGCTTTGTCAGGTACTGAATACGAAAAATATTTAAGTGGTTAAGTATGAAAAAAGTTGCATACTTTACAAATCAATATCCGAAAGTCAGTCATAGCTTCATTCGACGTGAAATACTTGCTTTAGAACGAATTGGTTACCAGGTTTCCCGTTTTGCATTGCGCGGCTGGGATGAAAACCTTGTTGATCCTGAAGATCTGAATGAGCAGAAAAAAACCCGGTATGTCCTTAAAGCTGGGCTACCTGCTCTTTTTGTTCAGGGGCTGCATGTGCTGATGATGGCTCCGGGAGGTTTTTTTCGCGCTCTGCTTTCTTCTGTTACTTTAGGATACCGTTCTGATCGCCCATTGCCTGTTCATTTGATTTACTTTCTTGAGGCATGTCTGCTTTATAAATGGGTTATGCATGATGAAATTGAGCATATTCATGGTCACTTTGGAACCAATCCTGCTGAAGTTATCATGCTGGTTAAGATGATAGGAGGGCCTGAATATAGTTTTACTGTTCATGGGCCAGAAGAGTTTGATCGTCCTCGTTTTTTAAAGCTTGAAGAAAAAATAAAAACTTCGAAATTTGTTGTAGCAATCAGTTCTTTCGGTCGCAGTCAATTGTTTCGTACTCTTGGTTATGAAGATTGGCATAAAGTCAAAGAGGTTCATTGTGGGCTGGATGCTGAATTTTACAATAAAAATAAATCAGCTGTCCCGGATAATAATCGACTGGTTTGTGTAGGCCGATTATGTGAGCAAAAAGGTCAGTTGCTTTTAATTGATGCGATTCACAGATTAAAGAATAAGGGGGTTGAAATCCAACTTGTGCTGGCCGGTGATGGAGAACTCCGAGGTGAAGTAGAGCATTTGATTCGAAAGTACGAACTCTCGGGCAATGTTGTTATAACTGGTTGGATCAGTAGTGACCAGGTTCGTGACGAGTTGTTGAATAGTCGGGCACTGGTTTTGCCTAGTTTTGCTGAGGGATTACCGGTAGTTATCATGGAAGCAATGTCTTTACGAAGACCTGTGCTTTCCACACATATCGCAGGTATTCCCGAGTTGGTTCAATCTGGTACCAATGGTTGGCTATTTCCGGCTGGTTCTGTAGATTCGTTGGTTGAAGCAATTGAAAACTGCCTGAATACTCCGATTGAGAAGCTTGAAGGAATGAGTGAATCCGGCTTTGAGAGGGTTGTAGCTCGTCACAATGTCGATGTTGAGGCAGCTAAACTTGGAGATTACATTCTCGGGGCTGTGCGAGACGAAAAAAAATAAAGTATGGCCATGCTTATATTATTTGCGATTTCTGCGGCAGTTTTGGTTTTTCTCCCGTCCTTGTTTTTGTTTTCTCAGGTTGTTGCTGCCTTTTTTTCGAATACCACGAAAGAGAAGGTGGAGGATGGCCATGTACCAGTTGCAGTTCTCATTCCTGCACATGACGAAGAACTAGTGATTGAACACACTCTTAAAGCATTAACTTCGCAGCTTAACGAGAAAGACAGCTTGGTAGTCGTTGCTGATAACTGTACTGACAAGACGGCTGAACTGGCTAAAAAAAATGGTGCTGATGTATTGGTCAGAATAGACCAACATAACAGAGGTAAAGGATATGCACTTGATGCAGGCATCAGCTATATAGGTGAAAAGGGAATAGTACCAGAGGTATTGATTATCATTGATGCGGATTGTCAGATAGCCCCAGGGAGTATATCCAGACTCGCAAACCAGTGTCTTTTTCATGATAGACCTGTACAGGCACTCGATTTGATGAGATCAAAAGAGAATGCAGGAATAAGTCAAAAAGTGGCGGAATTTGCATGGGTTGTGAAAAATCAAGTCAGACCTTTGGGTAGCAGACAGTTGGGAATGCCCTGTCAGCTTATGGGGACGGGTATGGCTTTTCCTTGGCGGTTGTTGGTTGAGGTCGATTTTGCAAGTGATGAAATTGCAGAAGATATGAAACTTGGAATTGATTTGTCACTAGCCGGGTATCCTCCGGTTTTTGATCCATATGCACTAGTCGAAAGCTTTTTTCCAGAAACTACCGAGGCTGAAAGTCAACAAAGAACGCGTTGGGAACATGGACATTTAGCAATGATTACGTCATTTGGCCCTAAATTAATTTGGTCGTCTTTGGTTAAACGCGACATTCGTTTATTGTCATTAGCGTTGGATTTGATAGTTCCACCGTTAGCCATGCTTGTGTTAGTGTCGCTATTCTCACTTCTTTTTAGTTTACTGGTTTTCTTTTTAGAAAATTCAATGGTTCCCTTTATCACAAGTCTTTTGGGAATGCTGTTACTGTTTTTTTCAGTGTTGCTATCGTGGTTGAAATGGGGAAAAAATATTGTAACTATTAGTGAACTTGCTTTTGTGCCTCTGTATACATTAAAGAAAATTCCTGTGTATATAAATTTTATTTACAGCAGACAGAAAGAATGGGTTAAAACCGATCGTCAACAAAAATAACAGGAAAGTTAAGGCATTAACTTGAAAACTGATTTTGAGAGAGAGCTGTATTGCCTCGGTGGCTTGCCATTCGATTCTGTGACATTGAAGATGGCGAGTGAAAAGATCGACAATTATTGTAGGCATGGGCAGCGTTGTTTTCTATCCACACCAAATCTGAATTTTTTGATTGCTTGTCAGACCGATAAGGCTTTCCGTGATTCCGTTATCAACAGTGATTTAAACGTGGCTGATGGTATGCCAATAATCTGGATGGCGAAACTTTTAAAATTACCTCTTACAGAACGGGTGGCAGGTTCATCTTTATTTGATGAATTGGGAAGGAAACCTGATTCAGACCGGCCGTTAAAAATATTTTTTTTTGGTGGGGAGCGCGGTATTGCCAGGAAGGCTTGCGAATCATTAGCTGTGACGCATCAAAATTTTATCTGTGCTGGTCATATTGATCCCGGCTTTGTCGATGTCAGTGAGATGTCCAAACCTGAGTATATCAATTCAATCAATGATAGTAGTGCCGATATTCTTGTGATTTCACTTGGTGCAAAAAAAGGGCAGCAGTGGATCGTAAAGAATAGAGAACAATTAACGGTACCGGTAGTATCCCATCTAGGTGCAGTTGTGAATTTTGTCGCAGGGAGTGTCAAAAGATCACCGCCATGGCTTCAGAAATTCGGTTTGGAGTGGTTATGGCGAATTAAAGAGGAACCGAGATTGTGGTACCGGTATTGGAATGATGCAAAGGTACTGGTTAAACTGCTTCTGACTCGTGTGATTCCATATGCATTTTATTTAAGGTCTCTAAAATGGGAAAAAGCTTCTCAAAAAACTGTTTCGGTATCTGTCAAACAAGAGCCAGAAAAAACGGTAATTTTTCTTCAGGGTCGCTTTTCGGCAGCCAATTTAGAGAAAATTCGCTCTACATTTAATGAAGTCGTTCAACATAAGAGGGATGTTGTTCTTGATATGGCTGAAGTGGAATATCTTGATTCCGCATTTCTTGGGCAGGTTCTTCTTCTGAAGAAATACCTTTCGAGGTCAGATAAAAGATTATCATTGGATAATGTGGGTAACATGTGTAGACAATTGCTTGAATATTGCGGAGCAGAGTACTTGTTATCTAACTGAATTATTTGGGGTTTATGCCTTTTTTTGTGGAGGGGGGGGTATATGTTTTTTTTTCTCTGGCGTCTCTGTAAAATGAGAGGCTCAATTAAATAAACAGGAAGGTTTTTGTGAAAGGGTTTCTTCAGAAAACAGGGCTTTCGTTCTACCAAATCTTCTTTTTTTCTTTGTCATTGCTGCTTTTGTTAATGGCATTTTGGGGTGGTTTGGAAAACCTTGTTTCCAGTTGGCTAACCCGAGAAGAATACAGCCATGGTTTTTTTATTCCTCTAATCAGTTTGATGTTTCTTTGGCATCGACGTGATGCTTTAAAGCATAGCGTTGGTCAAACCTCAAGTTCTGGTTTGTTGATTATTCTTTTCTCTCTTGTGTTGTTATTAGTAGGAGAGTTGAGTGCTATATTCATTCTGATTCATATTGGCTTTATCTTTTCCTTAGTGGGGCTAATACTGTTACTTGGTGGCTGGACTTTATTGAGAGTGGCATTGTTACCAGTAGTTTTTCTGGTGTTTGCTATTCCAATGCCATACTTTATCGATGCCCAGTTAACCTGGAAATTGCAGCTGATTTCATCTGAAATTGGCACCGAGATTCTGCGTTTATTGGGCGTATCTGTCTACCTTGAAGGAAATGTTATTGACTTGGGTATATACAAGCTGCAGGTTGTAGAAGCTTGTAGTGGTCTTAATTATCTGTATCCTCTTTTGAGTCTGGGGTTTCTTGCGGCCTATCTTTTTTCTGCGCCAGTATGGCAACGTGGCCTGATTTTTTTGTCGACTATTCCCATTACTGTTTTTATGAACAGTTTTCGCATCGCTGTTATTGGAATACTTGTTGAGCGCTGGGGAACTCAAATGGCAGAGGGGTTCCTTCATTTTTTCGAAGGATGGATAATTTTCATTGGTTGCGCGATATTGCTGATGATAGAAATATGGTTATTTGATCGTATCAGTCAAAAACGCTCTATGGGCGAGTTGTTAATAGTTCCAGAAATTAAGCCGGTCATACCAAAAAACACTAAAAACACTAATGTGCACTCAGGTGGTGCTATCCCTGTATTACTGATTATCTCGACATTATTAATCACAAGTGGCTTTGTTGTTACTATGAAGGTTGGTGATCGAAATGAAGCCATTGTTGATAGAAAAAGCTTATCTTCATTTCCTTTGTCATTTGCTGGCTGGAAAGCCAGAGAAGATTCCTTACCTTCAATTGTGGAAAACAAATTACAGGTTGATGACTATTTTCTCGGGGATTTTCATGCTCCTGAAAAAGGCTGGCTGAACTTTTATATCGCCTATTATGCTTCCCAAAGAAAGGGAGTCTCCCCTCATTCTCCACGGGTTTGTATACCTGGAGGAGGCTGGTTGATCACAGATTTACAGGAAGTGATAATCAATGAGGAGGGGTACCTACCGTTTCCTGTGAATAAAATTGTGATTGAGCTTGATGGTCATAAACAAATGGGTTACTACTGGTTCGAGCAGCGAGGTCGGCGAATAGCGAATGAATATTGGATGAAGTGGTATTTGTTATTGGATGCATTATTTATGAATCGTACCGATGGAGCATTAATCCGGGTCATGACATCTGTACAGCCTGAGGAAGACCTTGATATTGCTGAAAAGCGTGTAAGGAGTTTTGTATCATCTGTACTTCCGATGATGCCTGAATACGTACCTGGGGGTTGAATAGAAATTATGGAATTAATCAGAATGAATTGTTTTTTTAAAAGACTGGGACTGTTGATTTTGGCACTTGTTCTATTCTCAGGCTGTAGTTCGCCTGAAGAAAAAGCTCAGGAATTTTATGAAAATGGTATGAAGTTGTTCGAAGAGGGCAAGTTTCATAAAGCTAGGCTTGAATTTCGGAATGCACTGCAAATCGATAAAAAAATGGTTGATGCATGGTACGGACTTGCATTAATTTCAGAGAAGAATGGAAAATGGAAAGAACATTTTGGCATATTAAAATCTGTTATAGAGCTTGATCCTAAACATATCAAGGCACATTTGAAACTTGGTCGTCTATTATTGGTTAGTGGTCAATTAGATGAATCGCTGGAAACTAGTAAAATATTGATGAGCTTGGATTCGGAAGATGCAAATGTCTTGTCGTTACATGCTGCAATTCTACTAAAGTTAGAGGATACTGAAGGGGCAGTTGAATTCGCAAAAAAAGCGTTGGATATTCAGAAAAACATTCCTGAAGCCCTGATTGTTCTTGCAACAGAAAAACTGAATAATGATAGCATTGACGAAGCAATAAAATATCTTGATCGTGGCCTTGAAAGTGAGCCAGACAATGTCGCGCTGAATCTGGTTAAACTTCAGGCTTTGCAAACACTCAAGGATGTTCAAGGTATTGAGAAGATTCTTAACTATCTTATAAATATTGATCCTGAGAATAAGCGTTTTAGCCATACATTGGCAAAGTTTTATATTCAGAATAATAGGAAGCAGGAAGCAGAAAAGATATATAGGGATTTAGCGTTGGCAAATCCCGATGATATTCAAAGCAAACTGAATGTCATTCGTTTTGTCAAGTCAGTTAATGGAATAGAAGCAGCGATCTCAGAGTTAAAAACTTATATAGAAAAAGACCCTGGGAATGTTGAGCTGCAGTTTGTTCTCGCTCAATTTTACCAGTCCGTAAATCAGTCAAAGGAAGCAGTCGCTTACCTTGAAAAGCTCGCAGAAAAAAAGGACTCAGTTGAAGTCAGTGTTCGCGCCAAGGGGATGTTGGCAGTTATTGCGTACAAGAATCGTGAGGAAGAAAAAGTAAAAAGGCTGATTAATGAGATACTAGAAGTTGAGCCTCGAAATCAACATGCGCTTCTCTTAAAAGCCGCAGATCAATTGCAACAAAAAAATACTGATCAGGCAATTTCGAATTTGCGCACTATTTTGAAAGAGTCGTCGGGTTCGGCGCCAGCATTAAGGCTCTTGGCCAAGGCCCATGAAATCAATAATGCTCCTGAGTTAGCTGAGGATATATATGCGAGAGCATTTGAGGCGAGTAAACAGGCTCCTGATTATGCTCTTGAGTATGCCGTGTTTTTATTGAAAATAGGGCGGACAGAAAGAGCTGCCTCCATCTTGGAAGATGCTTTGAGGCTTAAACCTGATCACTGGTCTATGTTGACTTTGCTTGCGGAACTACGTGTCAAAATGAATGACTGGCTCGAGGCACAAAAACTTGCAGAAAGGATAGCCAAGCTTGAAAAGTCCGGACAGGTAAGTCAGCAGATTATGGGAGCTGTTTATGCTGGGCGCCAAAATTATGAAAAGAGTCTCGAGTCATTTAAAGAGGCTTATAATGCTTCCCCTACGTCATCTCAAAGGCCGATGATCTCTCTTGTGAGAGCGTATGTACGTGCTAATAAATTAAATGAGGCCCACGATTTTTTGGATAGTGTACTGGAATTAAATAAAAATAATAATAACGCAAGGCTTCTAAAAGCCGAAATCCATCTTTTGCAGGGTGAAATAAACCTGGCTATCCAAGTGTATAAAAAGGCTATAGACACGGATCCTAGCCTGATATTGGCTTATTACAATCTTGCAAAAGTATATCTCCGACTTGGTAAGGCCGATGATGCTCTTAGTGTTCTGGATGACGGGATAGCTACAAGCCCTGAGAACATCGCTCTGCTTATGGCAATTGCTGGTATTTTTGAAGGTAAGGGAGAATATGGAAAGGCTATCGACAAATATGAAAAAATTATACGAATTAAACCAGATGATTTGATAGCAATTAATAATCTAGCCAGTTTGTTATCTGAGTATAGAGATGATGAGGATAGTTTGAATCGAGCTTTTAAGCTTGCATCTTCTTTTCAGGATGCGGCGATACCTCAATTTATTGATACTTTGGGGTGGATTTACTACAAGCAGGGAAAATATCAGGAAGCAAATGAGCTGATTTTAAAAGCAGCGGAAAAATCTCCAAAGGATGTAGGTATACTTTTTCATCTAGGGATGAGCTATGAGTCCCTTAATGAAGCTGATAACGCACGAGTTCAATTTCGTAGAATTCTGGAAATAGCAGGTGACAGGAACTTTGCTTTACGTCAGAAGGTTGAAGAGGCCCTTGCCAGACTGGGAGTCGAAAATGAAATTAAAGCAGTGGTAAATCAATAAAGTAAGTCTCTCGTCTTGAGTAGAACGTCAAAATGTGTGGATTAACGATTAACATATGAATTGGAAAGGAATAATTCTAGCGGGTGGCTCTGGTACACGCTTGCATCCGCTGACACTATCAGTCAGTAAACAATTGATGCCTGTTTATGACAAGCCGATGATTTATTATCCGTTGTCGGTTTTGATGCTGGCAGGAATTGAAGACATTCTGATTATTACCACGCCTCATGACCAGGCTTCTTTTCAGTATTTGCTCGGTGATGGGAGTCAGTGGGGTATCAATATCAGCTATGCTGTACAGTCTTCTCCGGATGGATTGGCGCAGGCCTTTTTGATTGGAGAGCGCTTTATCGGTAATGATCCCGCCTGCCTGGTGTTGGGAGATAATATTTTCTTTGGCCAGGGCATGCATCAGCTGTTACGGAATGCAGTCAATCGCGATGAGGGCGCAACAGTCTTTGGTTATTATGTAAAAGACCCAGAGCGTTACGGAGTTGTGTCTTTTGATGAAGATGGTAAAGCCGTAGATCTTGAGGAAAAACCCTCTGAGCCTCAAAGTCACTATGCCGTTACCGGACTATATTTCTATGACAACCTCGTTGTCGATTATGCAAAAAATATCAAACCATCTGCTCGTGGTGAACTCGAGATAACCGATGTCAATAAACTGTATCTCG
>Ga0180430_10000645_pt1 | contig 37208 bp, 32 predicted proteins | sample SS_ome_9_FD_132999 | JGI IMG/M metagenome (GOLD analysis project Ga0180430, IMG submission 132999) | Hypersaline lake sediment archaeal communities from the Salton Sea, California, USA - SS_1_S_2 metaG | ecosystem: Environmental > Aquatic > Non-marine Saline and Alkaline > Hypersaline >...
CCCAGGTGATCAACGGCTACTCCGAACTTCTCGCCGAGGTGTTCGGTCCCGATGGCGGCATCGGTGCTCGCAGCGCGCTCGGCACCAATTCTCTCCCCGGCAACATCCCGGTCGAGATCGAACTGATCGTCGAGTTGAACGATTGAACCGATGCGTGACGCCACCGGACTCGAAAGCATTCCCTCACCGTCCCTGTTGTTCTACCCGGAACGCATCGAGGCGAATCTCGCACGGATGCTCGACATCGTGGACGGGCACCCGGAACGCCTCCGTCCCCATGTCAAGACCCACAAGTGCCGGGAGATCCTCGAGTTGCAACTCGGGCAGGGAATCGCCCGGGCCAAGTGCGCCACGCTGGCGGAAATGGAGCTCGCGCTCTCCGCGGGACTTCCGGACGTCCTGCTCGCCTACCAACCCGTGGGACCGAATATCGAACGCCTCCTCGCGCTGAGAGCCCGCTTTCCGGATTCCGTTCTCTCCGCCGTCGTCGATGATGAGTCCGTCTTGCAGACCATCGCAGCGGCCGTCTCTTCGGCGGGACAGGATCCCCTGCGACTCCTGCTCGATCTCGATACCGGGATGCACCGCACCGGAATCGCTCCCTGCGACGACGCGCTTGCGCTTGTCGCCGAAATGGTCTCGCTGCCCGCCATCGAGTTCGGAGGGGTCCATGCTTACGACGGACACGTGCACGAGCCCGGTCTCGACGAACGGAATGACGCCTTCACGGAGTCGCTGCGCACCTTGCAGGACTTTCTCGACCGCATGGTCGGGAACGGATTCCCGGAACCGCGGGTCGTCGCCGGAGGCTCCCCCACCTTCGCTCTCCACGCGCAGGTCTCGGCCAGTTCGGCCACGCCCTGGGAGTGCTCGCCCGGAACCACATTCCTCTGGGACGCGGGCTACGGACAGAATTTTCCCGACCTCGGATTCGAACCGGCGGCCGGTCTCCTCACGCGGGTGATCAGCAAGCCCGGCGACCGGCGGCTCTGTGTCGATCTCGGTCACAAGGCCGTCTCGGCGGAGAACCCGATCGAGAGGAGGGTGCGATTTCCCGCCCTGCCGGACGGGAGGTTCCTCTCCCAGAGCGAAGAGCACCTCGTCCTCGAATCGCCTCAGGCCGCAGATTTTTCCGTGGGCGACACCCTGATCGGCATTCCCTGGCACATCTGCCCGACGGTCGCCCTCCACGACCACGCGCACCTGTTTCGGAACGGATCGACAACGGGGGAAACGTGGAAAATTGCGGCCCGTCACCGCCGGCTTTCCGGGGAATAACCCGTCCGAGCCCTTCGCCGGCCATCCCCGCCGCCTCCCGCCGTTCCGGTCTACCACATAGCCGGCCGGCTACCGCACCGGAGCGAGGACTCCCTCTGCGATCGTTGCCTCCCGCAGGTCGAAGAGTTCGATCCGGGCGCTGCCACCCTCGCGTGCGTGCACCTTGACCTCGGTGCCTTCCTTGATCAGGACCGTCTGCCCTCCGATAGTCACCTCCACATCCCGGGTGACACGGGCGTAGTCCACCGGCTTGAAAATGGGACCGCCCGCCGCGCCATACCGCATCCGCTCGGGAGGCGGAGGCATGGCCACCTCGCGTGAGCGTTTCGGTGGTCCGCTCCGGTCGCCGGCCAGGAAGGAAAACAATCCGCCCCCTCCTTTTCGCTGGGAGCGTTCCGGACTCGGACTCTCCAGCTCGAACTCCGGCGCTGGGCCGGCGGTCGCCTCACGGATGGCCTCCTCCCGGAAAAGGTCCCGTTCATCGGCTGGCGGAGCATCCGCAGCGTCCGCAGCACCCGCAGCATCCGGAGCGTCCGGAGCCGCCGAAGGCTCGGGCGCCGAGGCGGGCATAGGCTCCGGTGCCGGACCACTTTCCCGGGCGGGAACAGGAGCCGGCGCCGATGCCGGATCCGCAACAGGGTCCGGAAGTGACTCGTAGGTCACATCAGCACCCACGTAAGGATTCTCTTCGAATTCGTTTCCGACTTCTTGTCCGGGATTCGCCTTGCGCCCACCACGCAGGAACCTTAATGGATTGAAGCGTTTTCCGCGCTTGGGTGTATCGAAAGCCGGAAGGTCCGCATCCGGCTCGTCGCTCATTCCGCCGGAATCCTCTTCGCGGGGAGGAGCCAGATCCTCGTAGGTCGGGGTCGCCGGGTCCTCGAAATCGGGAGCGGATGTCGCTTCCCGCGCTTCCGGTTCGGAACGGTCGCGCTCCTGCGGGGGCGTCCGCGGCATCGCCGGGGGGTTTGCCTTCAGGAACTCCTCCGCACTCCGGTAGCGCGGAGAAGGACCGCTTCGTGCCGCGATGTCATGATAGAGCTGGTTTCGGGCACGCGCCTCCTGGACTGCGGCCCGCATTTCGTTTTCCCGGATGTGAGCATTCCACGCGACGCTCCCCTGGCCGATGAAGGTTTCCTGTCCTCTCACCTCGAACACCGATCCGGACGACGCCGATCCCGCACCGGACTGCCGGCCGTCGTCCGTGGCGGAGTTCACCGTCGTCTGCGGCAGCACCGGTATCCGTGCGGACGACGCCGATTCCTCCTGCGCGTGAGCGTGGCCCATCGCCATGACAACCAACCACGAATAGACTGGAAAATTCTTCATATCCGTCAATGCTCGAGAGACACTCACCCCATTTTCCCGCAAATTCCACCTCAGACCCGTCCCATGAATCTCCTTTTCGATGTCCACCTCGACCTGAGCCTCAATGCACTGGAGTGGAATCGTGACCTGACCGCACCCCTGGCGTCGATTCGGGAGAGAGAAGCCGGAATGACCGACCTGAAGGGACGCGGACTCGGCACGGTCTGCTTCGAGGAGATGCGTCGCGGAGGAATCGGGCTCTGCGTCGCCACCCAGATCGGCGGCTGCATGAAACCCGCGGGACCGGTGGCGAGTTGGGAATCGCCACCGCAGGCGTGGGCCATGACGCAGGGCCAACTCGCCTACTACCGGGCGATGGAAGAGGCGGGCGAGATGACCGCCGTCAAGGACCTGGATTCCCTCGACGCCACGCTCGCCCGCTGGGAGGATCCCGAGGCCGCGAGCCGGTCGAAGGAACCCATCGGATACATTCTCAGTCTCGAGGGAGCGGATTCGATCGTGACCCTCGACCACCTCGACCGGGCCTACGCCTCCGGCCTGCGCGCTCTCGGACCGGCCCACTACGGAGCCGGACGCTATGCGATGGGCCACGACCGCAGCGGGGGACTCCGCGGGGAGGGACGCGACCTGATCCGGAAGATGGACGAGTTGGGAATGATCCTCGACGTCACCCACCTGAGTGACGAGTGTTTCTTCGAGGCCCTCGACCTGTTCGAGGGAACGGTCTGGGCCAGTCATTCGAATTGCCGCGCCCTCGTCGACGACCCGAGACAGTTCAGCGACGAACAGATTCGGCTTCTGATCGAACGCGAGGCCGTGATCGGCGCGGTCTTCGACGCCTGGATGATGGTGCCCGGGTGGATTCGCGGAACCTCGACACCCGGGGAAATGGGCGTCCGGTTGGAGCACATCGCGGCTCACATCGACCACGTTTGCCAACTCGCCGGCAATGCGCGCCACTGCGGAATCGGCAGCGATCTCGATGGAGGTTTCGGTCGTGAACAGTCCCCTCTCGATCTCGATTCCATCGCGGATCTGCAGACGCTCGACTCCCTGCTCGCGAGCCGCGGGTACTCGCCCGGGGATATCGCCGGTATCTTCCACGGCAACTTTCTCCGCATCCTCCGGCAGGCCTGGAGCTAGGGTGCACCACCTGGTTTCTCTCCCCAGCAGGCGTGCAGCACGATCGCGGCGCTCGCGGCGACATTGAGGGACTCCACCTTGTTCGCGAGCGGGATCCTCACCCGGCAATCGCAGAGCGCAGCGATCTCGTCCGGCAAACCATCCTCTTCTGCGCCGAAGAGCACGACACCGGTGTCAGGGAGTGGCGCCCGGTCCAGCGGAATCGCGTCTTCGCCAGGCATGGTGCCCACGATCCGGATGCCGCCGTCCCGCAAACGCCGCAGCTCGCCGGCCAGGCCGGTGCATTCCCACACCGGGATCCGGAAGACTGCCGTCGAAGAGGCCCGAATCGCCTTGGGAGAGAACGGATCCGCCCCACGGCCTTTCTCCACTGCGATGGCATCGGCACCCAGGGCGGCCGCGGAACGAACCAGGGTCCCGAGATTTCCCTCGTCGGCGAGATTCCACGGAACGACGATCCGCGCCCAGCGCCCCCAGTCCGGGGTCACCACGGGGCGTTCGGCGTAGGCAATGATCCCCCGGTGAAAGGGGTAGCCCACCTCCTGTTCCAGCTGCCCCGGCTCGACCGTGCGGACGGAGACGCCCAGGCCGTTCGCCAAATTCGCAGTCTCCCGGTGCCGGTCGCGTTCCACGATGACCCCGTCGCAACGCCATGCGCCGGAAGCGCACAAGAGCGCCTCGACATGACGGCACCCCTCGATCCGGATCAGCTCCCCCGCACTCAGTGTTGCTCGGATTGCGAACCGAGGAGAGGCAGGGCGGTAAGCGCCGCGAAACCGAGAAAGGCGAGCGAGGCCAGGACCTTGAGGAAACCGATGAGGAACCCGGTCGCGACGAATCCTGTCACCGAAAAATACAGCAGGGAAAGCCCGAGAAGAACGGCAAAGGCCGATCCGGCCACGTTCACGAAACGGTCGGAAACGGGAAGACACCCGAGAATGGCGAACATCAACCCGAATCCCACCGCGAACAGCCCGAGCGGCCACCAGTTCCCGATGCTGGCGATGATCGCCGCCTCGACGAGCACCCAGCTGAGAGCGGTGACGAAGAGAAACCCGTTGGTCAAGGAATTCATGGAGCAAACAATGCGTGAGGTTGGCGGCGAATCAAGCCGCATCTTCGACGGGCCCGGCGGGTTCAGCGCGACTTCTCCCGCACCTCGCCCAGCTTTCGAAATTTCTCATAACGACCCTCGAGCATCTCGTCCACGGTCATGCTCTCCAGCTCGAGGAGGGCGTTGCGCACCGCCCGCTTCATTCCGGCGGCGGAGCCGACATGGTCCTGGTGAGCTCCACCGAGAGGCTCGGGAATCAGTTCGTCGACGATTCCCATCTTCTTCAGCTCCACCGCGTTCAATTTCAGCGCTTCCGCCGCCTCGGTGGCGTAGCTGCGATCTTTCCAGAGAATCGCGGCGCACCCCTCCGGACTGATCACCGAGTAGTAGGCGTTCTCCATCATGAGAACCCGGTCCGCGACTCCGATGCCGAGCGCGCCGCCGGATCCCCCTTCCCCGATCACGACCGCGACGATCGGGGTCCTCAGGGTCATCATCTCGCGGAGATTGTAGGCGATCGCCTCGGCGATGTTGCGTTCCTCGGCCCCGATCCCGGGGTAGGCACCGGGGGTGTCGATCAGGGAAACCACGGGGAGACCGAACTTCTCGGCCATCTTCATCAGCCGGAGAGCCTTGCGGTATCCCTCCGGATGGGCGCTGCCGAAATTGCGGCGCAGGTTTTCCTTGGTGTCGCGGCCCTTCTGGTGCCCGAGCACGACGACGCGCCGCCCGTCGATGTGCGCGAATCCCGCCGGCATCGCCTCATCGTCGCCGATGTGCCGGTCGCCGTGCAACTCGAGGAAATCCTCGAAACAGTGCTCCACATAATCCAGCATGTAGGGCCGCTGGGGATGTCGCGCGATCTGCACCCTCTGCCAGGATGACAGGTTGCGATAAATGTCCATCTTCGTCTTGGCGAGCTTGTCCTCGATCCGCTTGATCTCGCCGCTCATGTCGATGTCGTTGTCGGCGGCGCGGTCCCGCAGCTCGGTGAGCTGGCGTTCCAGGTTGACGATGGGTTTTTCGAATTCCAGCGGTTCGACTTTCATGTCCCTTTGGGTGGTGTGTTTCGTGCCTGAATCGGCTGCGTGCGCGTCGTTGAATCGGCTTTCAATTGATCAGTTTGACCTGGCTTCCCGTCCGGAGAATCGTGAAAAGCTCCTCCAGGTCGGGTTTCGACAGCATGATCCCGAATGGTTTCTGCTCCCCTCCACCGCGTTCCGTGACGTGGCGAATGAACAGGCCCATTTTTCCGCTTCGCATCCACTTCTGGCAAGCCAGATAATTCTGATCCTGAAAATTGATGGGCCGGTCATCGAACCACGCGACTTTCTCGCTGATCGTTGTCGAAACGGGAGGACGCAGTGCGGGCGGCAAATTCTTGTCGAGTATCTCGTATTCCTTGAAGAACCGCTCCCCGTCACGAACAGTGAGGGACATCGCCTCCAGATCGATCTCGGCCGTGAAGTCGAGAGGGTAGACCGTCAACGCCTCGTCAGGATAGATGAGGGCGGTCGTCTTCCCATTCGCCCGCATGATGTAGTCGATCGTCGTGCTGTTCTTCCGGGCGATCGTCACGAGGGCCTCCCCCTTTCTCACGATGTGCTCCCCCTTCTTCGCAAGCGGAATGCGGGAGATGAGCAGGTCCATGTTGACTTCGCCGACGATCCTCTTCGCATCCCCGTAGGTCGCCGACTCGGGGTAGTAGCGCATCAGGTAAAGGAGGCGATCCCGGGCCGCGAGCAATTCGCCATCCCGAAGCAGCTGTACCGCGTCCTCGAAATGCCGGATACCGAGGTCGGGTTCCTCCAGTTGGACCTCCGATCTTCCCTCGATCACCCGGCTCACGAAGAGGTCCGGTTGCGCGAATTTCTTCCAAAAGAAGAGAGCCCCGCCCAAGCCCGCGGCGAGCACGACGAGCGCCAGGAACGCCAGAAAGAGTTTCAGCCGTGCCATGAACGTGAGATGAAACGAATCGGATGAAAGTCTCTTGGCTTTCGCCCGGGTAACACTACCGCCTTCTGCGCTCCACCGCTAGAGCAGACCTCGCCTCTTGAAGTCGAACACGTTGATCTGGCCGGACCTCTCCACCATTTCGCCGGTGAACCGCAGTAGCGAAATCTCCCAGGTATCGTCGAGTCCCACGATCACCGCCTTGGAGGGATTTCCGCGGGCGACGATTTCGTCCACCGCCTTCTCCGCCACCATCTCGGCGGGCTCATGCACCAGGCTCGTCTCGATGTCCCGCGTGGCGAACTTGAAGCCGTAGCGAAGAAAGGTCAGGTCTCCGGCCACCTCCCGGAGCCAGTTCCGGAAAGTCTCGGCGTGTTCACCGAATCCCTCGAACTCGAGTTCCCCGTCGCCGGGACGAAAAATCCGGGGACGGCCGGCCTCGACACGCCCCTCGCGCACCCTCACCTTGTTCACCTCGTCGAGCAATTCGGTGATCAGGCAATACTCGAAATTCGTCGTGCCAAACGTGTCGATCCGCCGGTCGGGCTCGTGCACCACGCGGGTGCACTCCATGGCGTAGGCGATGTCGTCGTAGGATAGCGAACCCATAGGCGCGAAGGGTTACGTTACCGCACGCTTGCGGGAAAATCCAATTCCCGCGGAGAAATGAAAAAGGCGCCCGGTGCGGGGGCGCCCTTCATCAGACAACGGATGACCGGAATGCCCCGACTCCGGGGCCCCGGGATCACGCGTTCAGGAGTCTTGTTGATCGATGTAGCCGATCACGTCACCGACCGAAGTCAGCTTCTCCGCCTCCTCGTCCGGGACGGTGATGTCGAATTCCTCCTCGAAGGCCATCACGAGCTCGACCGTATCGAGCGAGTCGGCACCCAAATCCTCGATGAACTTGGCTTCGGGCTTCACCTGGTCTTCGCTGACACCCAGCTGCTCCACGATGATGTTCTTCACTTTTTCTTCAATCGATGCGTCGGCCATAGGAACGAAATTCGTTGCGTTGTCGGAGTTATTACCGGCGGTTGAATCATTTGGCAACGGTTTTTTATCACTAGAAGGACGCTCTTTCCGGTGCCTCGCTCTCCCCCGTGAATGGACCGTTGCCCTCGTCCTTTAGCCCGTTATCTTTGCCACTCCATGTCATTTGTCGAATACCTCGACCGGCTCGATCAACCCGGGGGCCTCTCCCCGCTCCTGGCACGCTTTTCGCGACTCCTCGAACCGGTCTTCGACGCCGAACTCGAGGACCTCGCGGCCCGCTCGGCCGCCCTGACCCGCCAACACTTCGGGCGAACGATGCGCCTCTTCGCACCGCTCTACCTGTCGAACGAGTGCGTCAACAATTGCACCTATTGCGGATTCTCCCGGGACAACCCCATCCTTCGCACCACGCTCACCGAGGATCAGGTCAGGGCGGAGGCACGCCACCTCGCTCGGCAGGGATTCCGGCACCTCCTTCTCGTCGCGGGCGAACATCCCCGCTTCGTTTCGAACGGCTACCTCGCCCGCTGCCTCGAGGCACTGCGCGACGAGATCCCGACCCTCGCGATCGAGGTCGGCCCGATGGAGGAACCCGACTACCGCGACATGGTGGCCGCCGGATGCGAAGGCCTCGTCGTCTATCAGGAGACCTACCACCGCGAGAGATACCGGGAACTCCACACCGCCGGTCCGAAGAAGGACTTCGCCTGGCGGCTCGCCTGCCCCGAGCGAGGCCACGCCGCCGGGTTTCGGAGAATCGGTATCGGCGCCCTCCTCGGCCTGGTCGACTGGCGCTACGACGTTCTCCGCCTCGCCGCCCACCTCGAATACCTCTACCGTACCTGCTGGAAGTCGACATTCACGATCAGCCTGCCCCGGCTGCGTCCCGCCGCAGGCGACTACGAGCCGGAGTTTCCCGTGTCGGACCGGGAGTATATCCAGGCGATCTGTGCTTTCCGCCTCGCCTTTCCCCACGTCGGAATCGTCCTCAGCACGCGGGAACCGGCCGCTCTACGCGACGTTCTCTTCCCGCTTGGCGTCACGACAATCAGCGCCGGAAGCCACACCGAGCCGGGTGGCTACACCGGGGAGGGCAGTGACGACCTGCATCTCACCGTGCGGGGCCGGCGCGTCGAGCTCGGGGCCGATGAGGCGCCCGGGACCGGCGTCCGCTCGTGTGCCGCGGCCGCGAACGCCCCCCGCGCCACCGGGCAGTTCGACATCGCGGACGAGCGTTCCGCGCCGGACATCGCCGACCACCTTCGCCGGATCGGACTCGAACCGGTCTGGAAAGACTGGGACGCCGCCATCCTCGCCACTCCCACCCCGGCCTGACATCGCCCCCCGCACCCGTCACCCATGACCATTTCCCTGAACGGCACCCCCCACTCCTGTGAAGGCCCTCTCTCCGTGGAAGCGCTTGTCGACACGCTCGATCTCGGACCTCAACCGGTCCTCGTCGAATTGAATGGAGAGGCGGTCCTCACCCGCGACTTCTCCCGGCAGCTCGTCGAAGAAGGCGATGTCGTCGAGATCGTGCGCATGGTCGCCGGTGGGTGAGCGCGGACGACCGCGCCTGGCACCCCGGTTTTGTCTCGCGGACGGCGCTTCCGTCCGGGGAGATCAGACGAAGCTCGTCCGGATCAGGAGGGCCCTCCCGAGGCGCTCGAGATACTCGTGCCGTGGCAGTTCGATACACCCGAAGCGCGCGAGGTGATCCGTCGACCACTGCGTGTCGAGCAGCCCGTAGCCCCGGCGGCGCAACCTCTCCACCAGCGCGACGAGGGCCACCTTCGACGCCTCGCTCTCGCGGGAGAACATCGACTCGCCGAAGAACGCCCCCCCGATGGCGACTCCGTAGAGCCCACCCCGCAGTGCACCCTCGCGCCAACATTCGACCGAATGGGCGTAGCCAAGCTCGTGGAGCTTCTGGTAACTCAGGCGAATCTCCCGGCTGATCCAGGTGGTGGAACGGTCCGCACAGCCTGCCACGACATCCGAGAAGGCCGTGTCGACCCGCACATCGAAGGGATTGAGACGGAGCGTGCGCTTCAACCCGTGGGGAACGTGAAAAGCGTCGAGGGGAATCACGCCGCGCGGATCCGGTGAAAACCACCCGATATCACCCTGGCGGTCCATGGCCATGGGAAACATTCCGCCGCGATAGGCGGCGATCAGCACGGCGGGGCGGATGTAGCCCTCCTTCGTGAAAATGGACTCCGACATGGCACGAAGCGAGGCGTAATCTGTAGCCGCCGGTCCCCGTTTTGACAATGGAAGAAACGCTTCCCGCGGCGGAACGGGTCCCATTCCCGTGCCGATATTCACACTTGCAAAGCCAACAGGGCGCGGTATCGGTCCGCATCATGCCTGTTGCGACTCCGAAACAGTTCCACGCCATGCTGGATGCCGCCCAGGAGGGTGGCTACGCCTACCCGGCGATCAACTGCACCAGTATCATCACGCTCAACGCCACGCTCAAGGCGTTCGCCGATCAGAACTGTGACGGCATCATTCAGTTCTCCACCGGCGCGGGCCAGTTCGCCTCCGGTCTCAACCATAAGAACGCGGTTCACGGCACCATCGTTCTGGCCGAGGCCGCCCACCGCCTCGCCGAGCAGTACAACGTGCTCGTCGCCCTCAACACCGACCACTGCCGGCCCCACGTGGCGCCGGAGTTTCTCGACCCCCTCATCGAAGCGACAGCGAAGCGCCGCGCCAAGGGCGAGAACAACCTCTTCCAGAATCACATGCTCGACGCATCGGAGCTCCCTCTCGACGAGAACATGGAGATCTCCCAGAAATACCTCAAGCTCTGCGCCGAGAACGAAATCGTGCTCGAGGTGGAAGCGGGCGTCGTCGGCGGGGAAGAGGACGGCGCGGCCGGCACCGAGGACACGCCGGCGGACAAACTGTACACCACCCCCGAGGACATGCTCGCCGTGCATGAGGCCCTCCACGAGCTGGGACGATTCACCTTCGCCGCCACCTTCGGAAATGTCCACGGGCACTACAAGCCGGGTGCGGTGAAACTGAAGCCCGAGATCCTCAAGCAGGGACAGGATGCCGTCGTCGGGAAATACGGGAGCGACGCCGAGTTCGACCTCGTCTTCCACGGGGGATCGGGTTCCACCCTCGAGGAAATCCGGGAGACTCTCGACTACGGGGTCGTGAAGATGAACGTCGACACCGACGCCCAGTATTCCTTCACCCGCCCCATCGCCGATCACATGCTGGCGAATTACGAGGGCGTTCTCAAGGTCGATGGCGAGATCGGGAACAAGAAGGTCTACGATCCCCGCTCCTATCTCAAGAAAGCCGAGGAAGCGATGGCCGCCCGGGTCGCGCAGTCCTGCGACGACCTGCTCTGCACCGGCAAATCGATCGCCGGCCAGGTGTGATTCTTCGCGCCGCGGCTGCGCGCGTCTTTCGCCCCGTCCCGTAGCCGCCCCGGTCACGGGGTGGCCCGGCCAACCCTCCGCGTGTCCGGCAACCCCGGCGCACTCACGCGCTTGTCAGGCTTGGGGAACCGTGTCACGATCGCCTTACCCGATATGAGAGCCTTTACTCTTTCCATCACCGCCATCGCCGCCCTTCTCATCGCAGGTTCCGCCCCCGCCCAGGAGAAGGGTAAGGGCAAGGCGAAAGCCGCGCCCCGCGTCCACTCGACCGGTTACACGGATACCCCCTTCCTCCCGGGCGGAAAGTGGAGGGTGCACGACGATGCCCGTCCTCGTCCCGACGTTGTTTCGCCCGGCGAGACGTCCGCCCATCCGCCCTCCGACGCCATCGTCCTCTTCGACGGCTCCGACCTGTCCGAATGGGAAATGGAGAAGGACGGATCGTCCGTCGACTGGATCGTGAAGGACGGCTTTCTCGAAGTTCCCCCGAAAGGAACGGGTGTCGGAGGCTACATCCAGACGAAGCGGGAGTTCGGCGATGTGCAGCTTCACCTCGAATTCGCCACCCCCTCCAAGGTCGAGGGCAACTCCCAGGGACGCGGCAACAGCGGGGTCTTCTTCCTGGGGGGCTACGAGATCCAGATCCTCGATTCGTTCGAGAACAAGTCCTATGCCGACGGGCAGGCCTCCGCACTCTACGGGTGGAAGCCGCCCCTCGTGAACGCCGCCCGTGAGCCCGGCGAGTGGCAGACCTACGACATCATCTTCGAGGCACCGAAGTGGGACGCCGAGGGCAATCTCCTGGAGAAGGCCCATGTCACCGTGTTGCACAACGGAGTCGTGACCCATCACCGGCAGGCTTTCCTCGGGCCGACCGGACACAAGCGCGTCGCCACCTACAACAAGGTGCAGGAAACCGGCCCGATCAAGTTGCAGGACCACGGCAACCCGACGCGGTTCCGGAACATCTGGGTTCGCGAACTGGACTTCACGGCGAACGACTGATCGCGCGAGGCCCGCGGTCGTGACGAGACGGCGGGTCCGGAGAAGCAGCGTCCCTTTTCGCAGGTGAGCGGGGTTCATCCCCGCTCGCCTTTTTTCGTGTTCCGCACGGACGACAGGGTTCCGGATTCTCCCGCCGTGTCGCGAGACTTGTCACGGATACGCGCGTTTCCAACAACACCCTCGCGATGAAAATTCCCCCTTCGAAAATCCCCCTCCCGCTCGCCATTTTGGCAGCGGCCCTGTTTGTCCTGTCGGGCTGTGCCAACCGTCCGGTCGATCACGGCGTCCCCCACTACGCAGACGACCGCTTCGAGTGGGAGAATCCGTATCCACGCGACGAACCCCGATCGCCTGCGCGGTCGTGAGGACCGTGCCGTCTTGCCCCATCACTCCTTCCCCTCCCCTCCCATGACAAAGTCCTCGCCCCTCCTCGTCATCCTGGTTGCGATCGCGCTCCTCGCCTCGAGTTGCCGGAACACCTCCAGCCGCTATGGCGGGCCCTTTCCCCGTGAAACAAGCCGCTACGGCACCGACACGGGGGAATGGCGGATCTCCCGCTCGGCGAGTCAGGTGCGTGTCGGTTTCATCCCCTGAATCTTGTGCTTGGGCCGGTGATGCGTGCTGCAACGGCAATTCGTCCGCCGACTCCCCCACAGCCCGGGACTTCCCAAGCCTGAACTGTCCCGACTCCACAACAGGGGCAAAATCCGAAGACGAGGCGGCCAAAAGAGTTTCTTAGAACTTTTTCGCCGTTGCCGGAAAGCGCGAAAAATCCAGGTCACAAATTTCCACAACCCATTCATGGTAAAAGCACAACACCCCGAAAACCTCCGTAGAACACTCCTGTTGCACGACATTTCCGGAAGATTTTTTTTTCGGTTTTTCGCGGAAATGCTCTTGCAACTTCTCGCCAACTCGTCACAGTCGGGGTGTCGGCGAATTCGGCCCCCGACGGCGTGTCACATTTGTGGCGTTCCTAAGGGACCTCCGATCAACGGCAACCAAACTGAGAGTATTGACTCAACTGATTAGACTACACTCCATGACACTGAAGAACTCACTCAAGAAGCTTCTTGCTGTCGCGGCTGTCTCTTCCCTGACCGCTGGCGCTTTCGCCGGTGATTATGGTAAGGCCGTCATCGACGACAAGATGCCCATCGAAGCTGATCCGTGGCACTTCTGCGACATCTTCGACTACTCGACCCTCTACGAGGGAGACGGATTCATCCGTGAAGTTGCCCTCAAGGGACGCTACCACGGCCAGTGGATCGACCAGGGAATCGAGCAGGGCAACGCCCAGTTCGGAGACCGCGGATGGCAGCAGCGCCGTTTCCGCGTTGGCTACGGCATCGAATTTGCCGGCGGATGGGAACTCAGCCACACGTTCAACGTGCGGAACTACCCGAACAACCCCGGAACTCAGGGATTCTTCGAAGACATCGAAGAACTCGTCCTCGAGTGGGAAGGCGACAACATCGGGCTCGCGCTTGGTAAGTTCAAGCCGAACATCACTCGTGAATACGCGACTTCCTCGAAGCGGATCAAGACGATCGAGCGTTCGCAGATCACCAACGAGGTGACTGCCGACAAGATCTGGGGTGGTGCTGTGTCTTTCGACGCTGCCGGTCTTTCGCACAAGGTTGGGGTGTTCTCCAACATGTATACGGACAACTGGGAGTGGCCCCGCGCCGACGGCGGTGTGATGGTGACCTATCAGACCAGCTACGAGATCTCCGACTCCACCGAGCTCTTCTTCGACTACCAGTATAACGACGTGACCGCTCAGGTGGTTGCCGACGCTGCTGCGAACAATTCGGACGATGGCGGAAGCGCCTACGAGCACGTCTTTGCCATCGGCACCGAGAACGACTTCGGTCGTCTTGGAGTGGTCACCGACGTGATCTTCGGTTTCGACAAGGGTGACAACCTCAACGGCATGCCCGTTGGTGATGACACCTGGGGCTTCGTGTTCCTTCCCTACTACTCCGTTACCGACAAGCTCGAGGCGGTGTTCAAGTATGCCTACATGGCTGACGGTGAAGTGCAGCGCGTTCAGGACCGCCTCAACGGTGGCTTCGGTTCGCCCGGCCTCGACAGCGTCCACACCGTCTACCTCGGTCTGAACTACTACATCTGCGGCGACAAGCTGAAGGTGATGTTTGGCCACGAGTGGCTGAGCGCAGAGGACTTCGCCGACCAGGATGTGGACGGCAGCTCCTGGATGATGGGCATCCGCACCTACTGGTAGGCCGATAGGCTTTCTTCCATTACCAAATCCCTTGGTATGAAAAGGGCGGGGCTTCGGCTCCGCCCTTTTTCTTTGTCCCCCTGAGCCGCCTTTCCACCCCGGGCGCGAGTCGGGAGGTGAAGCGCACCGTTGCGCCCTGTCCCATTTCGGCCGATTGTCCCCTTATGGCCCGAAAACCCGCGACCAAGCAGATCCCGCATCTCTCCGTCCGCGAGTTCTACCAGCGGCACGGCGACGACCTGAAGATGCGACTCGTCAGCAGCGACGTGGGATTCGAGCGCCTCATCCGCGAGCCGACGATCAATCGCCCGGGACTCGCCCTCTCCGGCTTCTTCACCTACTTCGCCCTCCACCGCGTCCAGGTCATCGGGAAGGCGGAGCGCTCTTACCTGAAGCACCTCAGCGAGCAGAACTGCGCCAAGCGCTTCGCCGACCTGTGCCGCCGTCACATTCCCTGCATCGTCGTCAGCCGGGGCGACGAGTTACCCGATGAACTCGTGCGGATCGCCGGCGACGCCGGCATCTCCATCTTCCAGACAAAGATGATCACGATGAACTACATCAACGCCGCCACGGTTCGCCTGGAGTGGGACTTCGCTCCCACCGCGACCGAGCACGGCTGCATGGTCGACGTGATGGGCGTCGGAATCCTGATCCGCGGCGAGAGCGGAACGGGAAAGAGCGAGACCGTCCTCGCGCTACTCCGCCGTGGCGCCAGTCTCGTCGCGGACGACGTGGTCCGCATCCGCAACATCGAGAGCCGGGAACTGATCGGCACCTCGCCCGAGCTCGGGCGCAGCCACATGGAGGTGCGCGGACTCGGCATCATCGACGTCGCCGCACTCTTCGGCGTGGGAACCTTCCGCACCGAGAAGCGGCTCGATCTCGTGGTGACCCTCCGGCACGCCGATGACATGAATGATGTCGACCGTCTCGGCCTCGACCGGAAGTCCTACGGGCTGCTCGGACTCAAGGTGCCTCACGTCGAATTGCCGGTCGCCCCCGGACGCGACATGGCCCAGCTGATCGAGGTCGCCGCCCTGGACACGAAACTGAAGTCTCTCGGCCACGACACCGCGGTGGAATTCAACAAGAAACTGTTGAAAAAGATGAAGGATCAACGAAAATCCCTAGTCTGATCCTGCCGAGCGCGAAACCTGTGGGTCAACCAGCAACCGCTCCACTTCATGCCCTCTTGCGAGCTGACCATCGTCAACGAAGAGGGGCTGCACGCCCGGCCGGCGGCCAAGTTCGTGAAACTCGCAAACCGTTACGATTCCAAGATTTTCGTGCAGAAGGACGACGAGGAGATCAACGGCAAGAGCATCATGGGGCTCATGATGCTGGCCGCGGAGCAGGGAGCGGTGATCACCATCTACGCGGAAGGCGACGACGCCGACACGGCGCTCGAGAGTCTCTCCGGCCTGGTGAACAGCGGCTTCCGGGACAATCCTTGACCGATGACGTGGATCCCGTGACCGTGCGACGGGATTCCCTTTTCCCGCTGCGATGCTTCTCCGATGAATTCCGCGCCTGACAGACAGGAGATCCGTCTCTCCGGGATCGGCGTTTCCCCCGGCATCGCCCAGGGGCCGGCCGAGCTCCTGCGCACCGCCTTCGAGGAGCCCGATCACGTGACGGTCTCCCCCGAGACGGCCCAGGACGAGAAGGACCGGCTGACCCGGGCCATCGCCACGACACGCGCGGAGATTGCCTCCCTGCAGGATCAGGTCGCCGAGGGCGTCGACAGCGAGCACGCTTTCATCTTCGAATCCCATCTCCTCCTGCTCGAGGACGCCGCCGTACTCGAGGAGGTCCTTCGCCTCATCGAGAACGAGCACTTTTCCGCCGACTGGGCCTACTACCAGGTGATCAAGCGATACTCCGATTCACTCCGCAAGATCTCCGACCTCTACCTGCGCGAGCGCGCGATCGACATCGAGGATGTCGCGCAACGGGTGTTGGGTCACCTCCGCCGCCCGCATGGCGGAATGGGCGGGGTTACCCTGCAATCCGGCACCGCGATCGTGCTGGCCCACGATCTCACCCCGTCGGATACGGTGGGATTCGACCGCTCCCGCGTGCTCGGCTTCGCCACCGAGGCCGGCAGCCCCACCTCTCACACCGCGATCATGGCGCGGTCGCTGAACATCCCCGCGGTGGTCGCCATACACGAATTTCCGATCACCTGCCACCCGGGCGATACCGTCCTGATCGACGGCTATCACGGTCTCGTCATCATTCATCCCAGCCCCGCGACCCTGGAGGAGTACGCGAAACTGTCCGAGAGGGAGAGCTCGGTCCTGACGGATCTGCGGGCTCTGAGCGATGCACCGACACTCACGGCCGACGGACGCAAGATCATCCTCTCCGCGAACATCGAGTTCAAGAAGGAGATCGCCGATCTGGTCGATGTGGGTGCCGAGGGCGTCGGACTCTACCGGACCGAATATTTCTACCTGAACGAGAAGGAACTTCGGGGCGAGGAGAAGCAGACGGAGATCTACGCCTCCGTCGTCAAGTCCATCCCGAGGGACGGGGTCATCATCCGCACCCTCGACATCGGCGGGGACAAACTGGCTCCCGAACTCTTCGATTCTCCCGAGCCGAACCCCTTTCTCGGCTGGCGCGGGATTCGCTCCAGCCTCGACCGGGTCGAGGAGTTCAAGCACCAGCTCCGGGCGATCCTCCGCGCCTCGGCCCATGGGGAGGTGGGCCTGATGTTCCCCTTCGTCTCCAATCTCGAGGAACTCCGCAAGGCCCGCGCCATCCTCGAGGAGTGCCAGGCCGAGCTGCAGGCCGCAGGCGTCGAATTCGACGAGGACATCGAGGTCGGCGTCATGATCGAGATACCCAGCGCCGCCCTCGTCGCCGATCATCTCGCCAAGGAAGTCGATTTCTTCAGCATCGGAACCAACGACCTGATCCAGTATACCACCGCAGTCGACCGGGTGAACGACCGCGTCGCGGATCTCTACCGGCCGACCCATCCCGCGGTGGTCCAGTTGGTGAAAAAGACCGTCGAGGCGGCGCACCGCAACGGCATCTGGTGTGGCGTCTGCGGCGAGGCGGCCAGCGACCTGATCATGACCCCCATCTGGGTCGGCCTCCGGGTCGACGAACTCTCGGTCGGGTCGGCACAAGTCCTTCGTACTCGCCGGGCGATCTCCCGTCTCGACACGGAGCGCTGCGAGAGGGCGCTGGCACGGATCGAGACCTGCGGACTCGCGGCCGATGTCACCGCGATCTGCCGGGAGATTGCCGAGGAGGCCTATCCCGAGCTGCTTCTCTGATTCCGGATGGGGGGGCGTCCGGAGCTTGAAATCCGGCGGTTTATCCACCACACTGAACCTTTGACACGATGTTCGAGCTTCTCTCACCGCGCACTCCCCTCGCCCGGCGCCACTCCGCCCGGTCCGGAATCGCGGCGACGATGGTCGTGATCCTCCTGCTCGCCGCGCGAACCGGCTTCGCCCCTCCGAACATCAACGATCTCAAGCTCCCCCTGCCCCAGCTCTTCAAGCGGGGGGGCGGACAGCTGACCGAGACCGGGCACGCCCCGGCGGGCCCCGGAGGCATGTGCATCCTGCCGACGGGCGAGACGATCGTCTCCTGCCACCAGTTCTTCGTGCCCCGCTACCGGGTCATGAAGCTCGACCGGCTCGGACAGTGGCAACCCTTTCCCAACCTCGAGATGAACACGCGGGGAAGCGGCGCCCCCGTGGTGCTCGATTCGGTCCTCGGCGTAGCCAACGACGCCCGCGGTGTCGTCTGGATGCTTGACAACGGCCGCCGCTCCGAGACACAGCCCAAGCTGGTGGCGTGGGACACGAGGAAGGACGAGTTGCACCGCGTCATTTCGATCCTCGCGGTCAAGCCGACCTCTTTTCTCCAGAATCTCGTCCTCGATCCGGCCGGGCACACGATCTACATCTCCGACCCGGCGGATGGCGTCAGTTCCGCGATCGTCGTGGTCGACCTCCAGACAGGGCTTTCGCGCCGCGTGCTCCAGGGTCACTATTCGGTCCGCCGCGACCCCAACGTGGCGATCGAGCTGGACGGCCGCCGCCTCGAGGTGCGTCGTCCGGACGGGGGAATCGCGACGCCCCTCAGCGGAGTGAGCCCGATCGCGATCGACCGCAAGGGCGAGTGGCTCTACTACGGTCCCCGCAACGGCGCCCAGCTCTTCAAGGTGCGCACCGCCCTGCTCCGACAGCAGGATATCGCCCCGACCTCGCTCCAGAGCCAGGTCGTCGGCGTCTCACCGAAGCCGATCTGCGAGAGCATGGTGATCGACGGGAAAGGGCGGATCTACTTCGGTGACATCTCGCGCGGGTCGATCGATTACGTGACCCCGGACGAGGGCTACCTCAATCTCCGTCTCCTCATCAAGGATCCCCGCATCATCTGGCCGGGCGGTCTCGTGATCGGCCCCGGAGGCAAACTCCAGTTCTTCAGCAACCAGTTGAATCGCACGCCCTTCTTCAACAGCGGGAAAGACATCACCTCCCCGCCGTTCTACCTCTTCGAGGCTCGCCCCCTGCCCGCACCCCGCTTCGGATTCTGATCCGTCCATGCCGACCCTGCTCGACACACTGAAGAAGGGGACCGAGTATCTCGAGCGGCACGGGGTGACGGAGGCCCGCCTCAACATGGAGAATCTCCTCGCGCACGCCCTGCGCTGCGACAGGATGCAGCTGTATCTCGACTTCGACCGCCCTCTCGCCGAAAACCAACTCTCGGTGTTGAGGGACCTCACGAAACGGCGTGCCAGGGGAGAGCCGCTCCAGCACCTCACCGGCTCGGTGGAGTTCTGCGGCCACGAGTTTCTTTCCGACCGGCGCGCCCTCGTGCCCCGTCCCGAAACCGAAGAACTGGTCGCGAAACTCCTCGCCCGCGAGTGGCCTACCCCGGTGCGCATCCTCGATGTCGGAACCGGTTCCGGCGTGATCGGTCTCTCCCTCGCCCTGCAACTCGCCCCCTGCTCGCCCGAGGTCACGCTCTCGGACATTTCTCCGGATGCCCTCGACCTCGCCCGGGAAAATGCCGAACGCCTCGGGCTCGCCACCGGGCCGGTTTCCTTCGTGTCCGGGGACCTGCTCGACGGAATCACGGGCCGGTTCCATCTCATCGCCGCCAACCTTCCCTACATTCCCTCGGGTGAGGCCCCCTCCCTCAGCCGGGAAGTGCTCCGCGATCCTCCCGAAGCCCTATTCGGAGGAGAGGCGGGCACCGAATTTATGGTGCGTCTCCTCGGCGATGCCATTCCGCATCTCGAACCCGGTGGTCTGATCGCGCTCGAATTCGGAATCGGCCAGGCTGACGTCCTGCGCACCACGGCCGAGGATGGCGGCTGGACCGACGTGCGCGTCGAGCGGGATCTCTCGGGAATCGATCGCTTCCTCTTCGGGCACGCCCCTTCCTGACCAGGGCCCTTCCCATTTCCGGTGGAAATCTCGCGATTTCCACACTAGGGTGCCCGCTTTCCCGGCGACCCTCATGGAAAAATTCATCGTTCACGGTGACAGCGAACTCAGTGGCCACGTCAATGTCAGTGGCTCGAAGAACGCCTCGCTTCCCATCCTTGCGGCCACCCTCCTGACCCGCGAGCCGTGCGTGATCCGGCGCGTCCCCGACGTGTCCGACACCAATTACATGCTGCAGATTCTGCAGAATCTGGGGGCCGAGGTCGAGCGGTCGAGCGGCAAGGTCACGATCCGGTGCGACAAGATTCACTCCCACACCGCTCCCTACGATCTCGTCCGGAAGATGCGGGCCTCGGTGTGCGTGATGGGCCCCCTCCTCGCGCGACAGAACCGGGCCGAAGTCTCCCTTCCCGGTGGATGCGTAATCGGAGACCGGCCCATCGATCTCCATCTCCGGGGGCTCGGCGCCCTCGGTGCCGAGGTGTCGGTCGAGGGAGGAAACGTGACCCTGGAGGCCCGCTACGGCCTCACCGGAAGGGAGATCGACATGCGCGGCAAGCACGGCGCGACGGTTCTCGGCACCGACAACGTGATGATGGCTGCCGTCCTCGCGAAAGGAACAACGGTAATCACGGGTGCAGCCTGTGAACCCGAGGTAGTCGATCTCGCCGATTTTCTCAACGCGATGGGAGCCCGAGTGTCGGGAGCCGGCACACCGCGGATCGAGATCGAGGGTGTCAGCGAACTGGGCGGCGTCGAGCACGACGTGATCGCCGATCGCATCGAGGCCGGCACCTTCCTCGTCGCGGGAGCGATCGGGGCGCGCGATGCGATCACGATCCGGCGGGCCGACCCCAGACATCTCGGCGCACTCATCGAGGTCCTGACGAGTTGCGGATGCCGGGTCGACGTCGACGGGACGAGCATCACCCTCGGCCGGGCCGCGAACCCGGTCGGAGGAGATATCGTGACCGAGCCCTTTCCCGGGTTCCCGACCGACATGCAGGCGCAGATGTGCGCCCTGTTCGCCACCACCCCGGGGACGAGCGTGGTCAAGGACACGGTCTTTCCCCAACGCTTCATGCACGCCTCGGAACTGAAGAGAATGGGGGCCCATATCGAGGTCGATGACGGCACCGCCGTGATCAACGGCGTCGATCAGTTGAGTGGCGCTCCGGTGATGGCGAGCGATCTCCGTGCCTCGGCCGCCCTGGTGCTGGCCGCCCTGCGGGCCAAGGGCGAGACCGAGGTGTCACGCGTCTACCACATCGACCGGGGCTACGAACACATCGACGACAAGCTCTCGGAGCTGGGTGCGAAGATCGAGCGGCTGCCGGCCTGAGCCCCCATCGGAGCCTTTTCACGTCGCTCGGAAGGCTCCATGGCGACCGTCAGGCGAGTATGTCGCGCACCACGTGACCGTGCACGTCGGTGAGACGGAAGTCCCGCCCCTGTGACCGGAAGGTCAGCTTCTCGTGATCGAATCCGAGGAGGTGAAGGATGGTCGCATTCAGGTCGTGAACGTGCACGGGCTTCTCGGCCGCGTTGAAGGCGAGGTCATCGGTGCTGCCGTGCACGTAGCCCTTCCGCACTCCGCCTCCCGCCATCCACATCGTGAAGGCGTTCGGGTGGTGATCGCGACCATCGTTGCCCCCCTGCACCATGGGAGTGCGCCCGAACTCCCCTCCCCAGATGACCAGGGTATCGTCGAGCAACCCGCGCATCTTGAGATCCTTCACCAGCGCGGCGCAGGCCCGGTCGGTATCGAGACAATTCTTCTTCAGGCCCTTCGTCAGGTTCCCGTGCTGATCCCACGACTCGTGGAACAGCTCGACGAAACGCACCCCCTTCTCGATCAAGCGCCGCGCCAGCAGACAGTTGTTGGCAAACGACGCCTCCCCGGGCTTGGCACCATACATCTCGAGAGTCTCGGCCGACTCCCTCGAGATATCGGTCACCTCCGGCGCGACATCCTGCATCCGGTAGGCCATCTCGTAGGCGCTGATCCTCGTCTGGATTTCCGGATCCGCGATACGGTCGAACTGTTTCTGGTTCAGTCGGTTGATCGCTTCGATCGCCGCCCCCTGGGCGCGCCGGGAGACTCCCTCGGGGTTCGACAGGTAGAGCACGGGATCCCCCACCGAGTTGAACGGAACACCCTGCGTCACCGAGGGCAGGAAGCCCGAACCGAAATTCGACGACCCGCCACTGGGTCCCTTCAAACCCGAGGAAAGGACGACGAATGGGGGCAGATTCTCCGTCTCGCTACCCAGGGCGTAAACCGTCCAGGCGCCGAGCGACGGACGTCCGAATTGCTGGGCACCCGTGCTGAGCAGGATCTGGGCGGGAGCATGATTGAAGGCATCGGTCTGCATCGACCGCACCAGGGTGATCTCATCGGCGATCGACCCGAGGTGCGGCAACAACTCCGACAACTCCATGCCGCACGTGCCATGACGCCGAAAGGTGAATTTCCCGCCAAGCAGCTTGTTGTCTGGCTTGATGAAGGCGGAACGATACCCCTCGAGCAGCTCAGCCGGAGGGTTGGTGCCGTCGAGGCGGTTCAGGGTCGGCTTGTTCTCGAACAGGTCGACATGGCTGGGGCCGCCTCCCATGAACAGGAAAATGACTCGCTTCGCCCGAGCGGGATAGGCCGACGGCCGGGAAGCGAGGGGATCCGCGGCCCTCGCCAATCCTTCGCCCGCCATCAGCGAGTGGAGCGCGATTCCGCCCAGGCCGATTCCGCAGTCGCGGAGGAACCAGCGCCGGCTCGTCGCCTCCCTCAAGGAGCTCCAGGCACGGTGGTGATCGGATGACGTGTCGGGTGTGTTCATGAACGCAATCAGGATTTGGTGATCGTCTCGTCGAGATTCAGCAGGACCCGGCCGACGGTCGTCCAGCCGCCGTTTTCCTCCACAGCCGTCTCGGACTTCCAGAGATCCACCAGGACCTGCAGTTCGTCCTCCGACGGATCTCGTCCGGTGCAGCGCACGAAGCCGTCTCGAATCGCCGAGGGCGCTCCCGCTCCCGCACCGGCCCGGTCGCTCATCCACTCCCCGAGTGCCACCGCCGCCTCGACCGAGAGCGGCTCATTGAGAGTGGCCAGAGCCTGCAACGGAGTCGTCGAGCGGGGTCTCTTCACGCAGGACACCTCGCCTGTCGGCGCATCGAACGCGGCGAGGAACGGGGGCGGGACGGTTCGAAAGCGAAACGTGTAGAGGGCGCGCCGATAGCGGCGCTGCGGCTCGGTATCGACTTTCCACGTCTTGTAGCCATAGCTAACGGGCGGGTTGAAGAGAAAGGAGGGAACCGGGGGAAAGACACTCTCCCCCCCGACCGATCGATCGAGCAATCCGCTGGCCGCCAGTTGAATGTCACGGACCATCTCGGCCTTCGGCCGGAACCGCGGCCCCCGCGCGAGCAGGCGATTGCGCGGATCGCTCTCCCTCAGGTCGGGGGTGAGTCTCGACTCGCGGCGGTACGCCTCGCTCGTCACGATCAGTCTCACCAGGTGCTTGAAATCCCAGCCCGACTCCATGAACTCCACCGCGAGCCAATCGAGAAGGGCCGGGTGCGAGGGACGCGTGGCCTGGTGACCGAGGTCCTCGACCGATTCGACGATCCCCAGTCCGAAGATCTCGTGCCAGACCCGGTTGACGATCGTGCGCGCCGTCGTCGGTGAATCCCGGGCCACGAGCCAACGGGCGAAGGTGAGGCGCGACTCGGGATCTCCCTCCGGGAGGGCATGGAAAAAGGAGGGCACGTGCGGCATCACCTCGTGACGCGGCTGGTGCTGCTCTCCGCGATGGAAGAGGGTCGTCGTGGCACGCTCCCCCTTCCGCTCCTCCATCACCAGTTGCGGCGTCGGCTCGGGATGGGCTCGGGCGATTCTCTCGAGTTCAGCCGCCTGCTTCGCGAGCGACGGCGAGTCCGCCACCCAGGCATCGAAGACAGTCTCGCTCTCGCGGTCGGTCCACTGCGCCCGGTCCTTTTGCAGGATGTCACGCACCAGCGGGCTGAGCGGATCGTGATCCGGGAAGTCGCCCTCGGAAAGGGAAAACCGGAAGCGACCCAGGTTGCGATGCTGGTTGTCGTTGCTGTTCCACCCCCCGTGCTGGCAGTGCACCTCGAATCGAAGGTGAAGCGGCTGCCCTTCTTCACGGACGAGCGGCTCCGCCAGGTTCGCCACGAGAACACGAGGCTGATTGGACCGCCCGAATCCGGCATCCGTCGTCCACGCCGTCTTGATGTTCCCATCGGTCGCGAAGGCCGCCGGTCCCTCGACCCGGTCGTACTCGCGCTTCTCCCCGGGCTTGTAGCTGCTGCCGTTCTTGACGGGGAATCGTTCCGTTTCGGTCGGGCGTTCGGCGGGATCGAGATCGGCTCGCGCCGCGGCGAGTTTCACTTCGGTGAGCTTTTCGGGATCCGTCCCGGCGAAGAGTTTCAACTCGCTCAGCGCGACAGTCCCGCGGATCGAACGACCGGGCCCGCCGTAGGTCAGGTAGGGATCCATGAGCAACTCCAGCCGGATGCTCTCGATCCGCGAGAGTCCCACCTCCGCCGCAAATCGTTCCGCGCTCCGTGCGGGGGAGAAGCCCATCGTGATGAGGGAACCGTCTTCCCGGGCATAGAACTTCTGCCCCCCGTCGCCGAGATGGGCGGGCGTCACAATGGTCCACCCGGGTTCTTCCTGCCCCCTCCTCCGCTGCTCCGCCGCCCAGGCGTCGAGCCGGCTCTCCCAGTCCTCCACCGAGGCGCGGATGGAGTTGCGCACGGCTGCGGCCTCTCTCTCCAACCGGTCGATCGCCTCGCGGCCTGACCTCGTGTAGTAGGGCACGGTCGCTTCGTGGGCGTTGTTGAGGAACGCGAATAGGCCGAAGTATTCGTCCTGCGTGATCGGATCATACTTGTGCGTGTGACACTGCGCGCATTGCAGGGTAAGCCCGAGGACGGACTTCCCGATCGCGTCCATGCGGTCGAAGAGCCCCTCCACACGAAACTGCTCGTAGTCGATCGCCCCCTCTTCGTTCACCATGCTGTTCCGAAGGAAGCCGGTCGCCACCCGGTCGTCCAGGGTCGCACCCGGGAGGAGATCGCCACCCACCTGTCGAATCACGAATTGATCGAAGGGTTCGTTCCGGTTGAACGCGTCGATCAGCCAGTCGCGATAGGGCCAGACATGGCGGACCGAGTCCTTCTCATACCCGTTGGAGTCGGCATACCGGGCCGCATCCATCCACCACCGGGCCCACCGTTCTCCGAAATGGGGTGATCCAAGCAACTCCTCGACCGTCGCCTCGTAGGCCGAACGGGTGTCGTCGCCGAGGAATGCCTCCCGCTCTTCCAGGGTCGGCGGCAAGCCGGTCACGTCGAGGCTGAGCCTCCTCAACTGGGTCTCCCGCGTGGCGGATGGCAGGGCTTCGATGCCCTCCGAAGCCAGCTGCTGCTCGACGAAGGCATCGATGGGATGCAGCGAAGCGTCCCCGGGTGGCACCGGACGGCGCGGTTCCTCGAAGGCCCAGTGCATCCCCCACTCCGCTCCCTCCTCGATCCACTGGCGAAGAATGGCGACGTCGGCCGCGGAAAGGGACTCCTTCTTGTCCGGCGGAGGCATCCGCTCGTCCGGATCTTCCGTTGTCACGCGAAGGAGTAGCTCACTCTTCGCCCCGTCGCCGGGCACGAGCGCCTCCATCGCCCCCTCGGCCGTATCGAGACGGAGGCCCGCGGAGCGCTCCTTCTCGTCCGGACCGTGACACGCATAGCAATTGTCGGAGAGAATCGGCTGAACATCGCGCGCAAAGTCGATCTCCCCGGCCATCGAGATATCGGGACCATGCCACCCCACGACACCGGCCACCGCGATCATGTGCGGGATCACCTTTCGCATGCCGCAGCTTACGGTCCGCACCGTCGCCGACAAGCGCCGCGAAGAGGGTATGCCCGTCGCGAGGCGAATCGACGGGGGGTGATTTCCCCTTGTCCCGGCCTCCGGCAGTGGCTACGAAGTCGACATGCCACGGATCGTGATTCTCGCCCCCTTGCTCCTCTCCCTTCTCTCCCCTCTCTTGGCGCAGGATTCCGCGGCCACGAGATCCGCGCCCGCCTCCGGTTTCTCGCTGGCAGACGGAGATACCGTGGTCTTCCTCGGTGACTCCATCACCCACCAGTGTCTCTACACGCAATACATCGAGAACTTCTTTTTTACCCGGTTCCCCGACCGGCGCATTCGCTTTCACAATGCCGGCGTGAGCGGTGACTCCGCTGCGGACGCCCTTGTGCGGCTCGACGCGGATGTCCTGGCGCAAAATCCCCGCTACGTCACGATTCTCCTCGGCATGAACGACGGCGCCTACGTCGACCTCGATCCCGCCCTCTTCACCCGCTACCGACAGGACATGACGGACCTCATCGACCGGATCGAGGAAGCGGGTGCCACGCCGGTCCTCCTGTCTCCGACCCTGTTCGACCATCACCAGCTCTCGCTCCGTCGAGACGACGAGACCTTCCGATTCGCCGACAAGGAGTTCTCGGAGAATTACAACGCGGTTCTCGCCTACTACGGCACCTGGGTGCGGGAGACCGCCGGACGAAGGCGCCTGCCCTTCGTCAATCTGTGGGGACCGCTCGGAGATCTCACCTTCCGGGAGAGGCGAACCGATCCCGACTTCACCCTCGTCGAGGACGCGATTCACCCGGGCGCGGCGGGTCACGCGGTCATGGCCTACTCGATTCTCTCCCAATTTCCTCCCGAAAAGACCGCGGTCGGAGGGATCACCCTACTGCGGCACAAGGGAAAGTGGACGGCCCGTGGCTCCGGTGCCCGCATCGAGGACACCACGAGCGAGAACGACGCGTCCGTCCGGCTGCGCTTTGTCGCGACGGAGTCCGCCCTGCCCTGGGTGGCTCCAAAGGAATTCTCCGAGAAAGATCTGAAGTGGGGGCCTTCCGCACCCGCCTCCGTCGGCTTCGATCTCACGAACGCCGGTCATCGCCTCGGAGCGCAGCGCCTGCGTGTGGTGGGACTTCCCGCGGGAGATTACGAGTTGCGGATCGACGGACAGGCCGTCGGGGTCTTCTCCCACTCCCAACTCGCACGCAAGATCGAACTGCAGGACAATGCCTCGACGCCGCAGTATCGCCAGGCTCTCGAGGTCGCCCTGCTCAACCGGGAGCGAAACGACAGGGCCGTGCGCCCGATGCGGGACCTGTGGTCGCGGATCAAGGCACTCCGTCGATCGGGCAACGAAGAACGATTCGCCGCAGAGGTTCCCGCTCTCCGCGAGCGGATCGCGAAACTGGCCGACACCGCCCGGGACTACGAGGAGCGCATCTACGAGGCCGTGCAGCCGCGATCACACACCTGGGAGATCACCCCGGCAGGAACGGCGGCGGAACGCCCCTGAACCGCGCCTCCTCATGCCCGCCACCACACGGCGATCCCGATCGTCATCGCAAGAATTCCCCAGACGGCAAGAGCCAGACCCACCGCCCGTGCACCCGACCGGATCAGGGAGCCGATGCCGACCTGGAGACCGATCGCGCTCATCGCGACCAGGAGAATTCCCTTCCCCAGCGTGACAATGCCATCCGGTCCCGCGATCACCATCGCCTTCCCGATCGAGCCATCTTCCGAGAAGTGCAGATCGGGAATCAATCCGGCTGTCCCGGCAAGGGCGCAGAGAAGAAATCCCCACACGAACCAGGGAACACCTCCTCCCGCACGTCGCCTCGATCGCCCCCTTGCCCCATTCTCGCCCCTCTTCCGCCTCCTCCAGAACGACGCCGCGACAACGACCAGCGGAGCCAGCATGGCGACACGCCCCAGCTTCACCAGGGTGGCCGTTTCCCCCGCCTCCGCGCTGTGATCGAACGCGGCTCCCGCCACCGTCGGAACGGCGTGAATCGTGGAACCGCACACGATCCCGAACTCCTGTGCCGAAAAGGGAAGCACCGCACCCGCCGCGATGCAGAGAAACATCGCCGGCAAGCCCACCAGGTTGATCGCGCCCACGGAAAGGAGAATCTCCTCTTCCTCGGCATCGACGGCGGGCGCGAGGGCGAGAATCGCAGAGCTCCCGCACACGCCGGTCCCCGCCCCGATCAGGAAAGCCGTTCGCGCCTGGGTTCCCAGGCATCGCCCCAGCAAGGGCGCAACGGCAACCGCAAGAACGACCGCGACCACGATGTAGCCGAGAAAGGCGATCCCCTCGTCGGCGAGAACTCCCAGATGCAGCCCGGCACCCAGGGTCACCACGGCCACGGGAATGAGGCGCGACACGACCCAGCGGCAGCCGGTCCTCGTCCAGGCGTGCCACGGCAGGAGATTCCGCACCGCCACGCCGGCGAGAAGCGCGAGGGCCGAGGCACCCAAGGGGATCCCGGAGGGAAGCCAGTAGCTCATCCCGACTGCAAGCGAGGCCAACGCGATCGACAGCGCCACACCGGGTAGGAACTCGCGAAACACGGGAACCCTCGGCCGCGCCGCGACCCAGTCGACCGTCTCCATCGAGCCGAGCGAGTCGTAGGCCGCATCGGAGAGCAGTTGCAGGCCGGAAAAGGGATCGCTCGAACGGGAGTCGGCGGCGCTCGTCATGATGGAACCGTGCTCACCGCAGAAGAGAGAATCGCGGGCGAATTGTCAAGGAGGCAAAGGCCCGGCGAGACCGGGATTGGACGGAGCGATCCACACCAGTCGCGGCGGATTGGGTCTCCCCACCATGGTGGGAGCCGAACACGCCGTTTATTCTGCCGCCGCCAGCTCCTTTTCCTCGCGCGGAATGAAATACTCGATGTAGCCGATCAGCATCTCGTCGACGGTCTGGCTTCCCCAGCGCACGGTCTGCGTCGGGTCGGGGTTGGCCCGGTTTCTCTCGCTGTTGTCGAAGACGCCGGTCACCTCGATGGTGCTGCCCCGGGGAATGAGCTTCGGCTCCTTGAGGTCGTAGCGCAGCTGCCAATTGAAGTCGTAGCGAGGAATATCGAGGAGCGTTTCCTTCTCCCCGCCGGGATACGTCACCTCGTAGCGGAACGCCGCTCCCCGGGTATGCATGTGCGGCAGGAAACTCATCGCCGGGAGATCGAAGGGAATCAGCTTCTTCGTTCCCTCCACGTGCGCCTCCGCGCCCGGCGGGATATTCAGCCGGTGATCGGCAATCGGCATCGTGCGCACCTCGTAGCGGGGCGGTTCCTTCGCGAAAACCAATCCCATCTTGAGCCGCTCCTTCTTCGCCTTTCCGCTCGGCGTGTAGTGAATCTGGAACTGGACGCGGGAGCCAGCCGGGAGCTTGCGGGCGAATCCCTCGGGGTAGACGTGATCGCCATTGCCCGGGACGTAGGCGGCCCAATAACCGACCGACCCCTCGGCCCTCCGCTTCAGGGTCGTCCCCTTCTCGAACACCTGGACGATGACGTGGTGCACCACGTCCCGCTCGGAGGGCAGGATCTCGTAGCCGGTGACCCACTTGTCCTCGGTGAGATTCGTCTCCACCACATCGTGTCGATAGGGCAGGAATCCCGTCGCGGGGATGTCGTAGGCCCGGCTCAGAGGCAGGACGAGGTCCGGTTCACCGATCGACCACTCCGTCGAATACTCGACGGGTTCGGGTGCATCGGCAGGATCACCCACGGGGCGCTCCTTCGAGTCCAGCCAGGCCAGGAGATCGGCCTTGTCGCGCTCGGAGAGAGAGCGGTCGTTCGCCCAGGGACTCGGGCCCTCTTCGGGAGGGGCCGCAAACCAGGGCGGCATGGTCCCCTCGCGGACAACCCGGGCGATCACGCGCGCCCGGTCGTCGACCTCGAGGTGGTCGTCGAGAGCGAAGGGAGCGATTCCTCCCTCGTGGTGACATTCCACGCAATTCTGCTGGAGGATCCGGGCGACGTCGCGGTGATAGGTCACGTCGACGGGTCCCCCGGTTCTCTCCGTTCCAAGGTCGATCTCGCATCCGGGAGCGGCGGTGGCGGCGATTCCCGGCCGTTCGCCGCCGAGAAATGCCGTCAACGCGTCGCGCAGGTAGTGCACCCGGGGCTCTCGCACACTGTAGTCGATTCCGTATTGATCATCGATCGCCCCCCGATACACGAGGGTCCGTTTCGAATCGATGAGAAACACCTCGGTCGTCGTTTCCGCCCCCAGGGCCAGGGAGAGCGACTTGTCCTTGTCGTGGACATAGGGTGCCGCAAAGTCATGGCCTTCGAGCTGGGCCCGAATCTCCTCCTCGCTCTCGCTCGCGAACGGATTGACCAGGACCAGCGGAATGCCGTGCCCCGCCAGTTCATCCTCGAGCGTCGCGAGCGTCGGCAGGTAGCGCTTGCTGACCGGACAGGTCGCACTCGTCATCGCGATCACGACCGCGCGATGGTTGCTCGCTTCGGAGAGGCGGTGCGTCGACCCGTCGAGGCAGGAGAAAGCGGCATCGGCAACCATGCGCCCGATCCCCACGTCGCCGGGTTTGAGAATCTCCGGACCACTGGTGACTTCGGCGACCTCGTCCTCGGTCACGGCTCGCGAGGGAGTCACCGGTCCCGGCGCGTCGAACCGGCCCGCACGCTTCACGATCGCTCGGATCACGGTGAGTTCGCGCTTGCCGATCGTCCCGTCCTTGTCCCGGTCGACGCGATCGAACCACTCCGCTCCTCCCGCCTCGTCACGCGTGATCGCCCCGTCACCGTCCCGATCGAGCGCCGCGACGAAGCGATCGAGCCGTTCGACCGCATCGTTCGACCCGTCTTCCTCCTTCGATTCCGGCGTGTCACCCTCCGGTGGTTCTCCACCCGCGACGGCCAGAAATTCCTCCCGCGACACCGACCCGTCGCTGTCCCTGTCATATCGACCCCGCAGCGCCACATTGGGGAGTTCGGTGGCAGTCACAACCCCGTCGCCGTCCCGATCGACGCGATCGAACAGCGCCGGGTTGGAACGAAGCGAACCCGCTCCGAGGAGTATGATGGCGAAGACGAAGAAGGAGAGCACTCTCATCGGTTGAAGGGAATCCCGGACAGAAACCCCGCGAATGCCGCGAGGTTTCGTTTACCGGGTTACTCGCGCGAGACGCCGCCCGGGCCGGACCGGTTACAGATCCTTGAGGCGTACTCCCATCTTCTTGAGCTGCTCGACCTGCTTCTTCGCCTCGGGCGACAGCGGGTTTCCCTTCAGGTAGACCTGCACATACGGCGCAAAACGCTTCTCGCCATCGAGGTCGGCTTTCATCATGGCCACGAGCGGGCCGAGATCCTTGATCTTGTTGTTCTCGAGGAACATCAGGCTCTGTGGCTTCAGCCCGTTCAACGGGGAAAGATCGCTGATCTGGTTGCCGCTGAGACCGATCGACCAGATGCGCCCCTCACGACCCGCCTTCCCGATGCCGTCGATCGCGCTGATCTTGTTGTCGTTCAAAAAGATCGAGCCGAGCTTGGGAAGTCCGATGATCGGAGAGAGGTCGGAGATCTCGTTTCCGTCCGCATACAGCGAGGAGAGGCGCTCGAGCTTCCGCAGGGGTTCGAGCGATGTCACCTTGTTGTTCTCGATCCCGATGTATTGCAACGCCGTCGTCTCGCCGATGGGGGCCAGATCGGTGATCCGGTTGTCGTTTAGGATGATCTGCTGCAGCCGCTCGAGACCTTTGAGCGCCCCGATCTGGGTGATCTGGTTCTCCGAAAGATCGATCGACATCAGTGCCTTGCAGTGCTCGAGACCCGCCAGATCCTTGATCCCCATGCCCCGTCCCGTGATGGTCGAGATCGTGGCGACATCCTCGGCGGTGATCGGTTCATCGTTGTCCCGCTTCGCGTAGACCTGCCGGCGGACCGCCTTCTCGAGAGCCTTGTCGGGAAAGATCGACTGGGGCTTCGGGGGGGGAGCCTTCGCGGCGGCCTTGGGATCGCCTTTGGGTGCCGCCTTGGGCTGGGCCTTCGGCGTCGCTTTGGGTTGCGCTTTCGGCGTCGCCTTGGGTTGCGCTTTCGGCGTCGCCTTGGGTTGCGCTTTCGGTGTCGCCTTGGCGGCAGGCTTGGGCTGAGCCTTCGGCGAGGCTTTCGCTTCGGCCTTCGCGGGGGCCGGTGCCTTTGCCTTGCCCTTTTCCTGGGCATCGGTGAGGGCCACCGTCAACGAGCACGCGGCGAGAAAAACCAGCGCGATTCGACAATTCATCGGGAGTTTTGTCATCATGATTCGGAGTTCGATTTGCTTGGCAACGAAAAGGTGGAGCCACCGCGATGGCACGGCGCTCCCATCGGAAGATGATAACAAACACCCCCGGCCTCTCAAGCGGGCAGCGGGGTATCCCGGTCACGTCTTGGCGGACCGTCTCCCTCGTTGGCAGGAAACCAATACGAGCCGGCGAAACCGCGGCGGGATCCCGATCAGCCCACCTTCAGCGCGAAATGGCTCAGCGTGCGGAACACGTCGTGCACCTGGTCGTCTTTCCTGAACTCGATCTCGAAGGGGGCCTCGCGGCTCTTGATCCAGATCTTGATCTCGGCATCGATATCGACGGTGCCGGCCGTCTCCTTGCTGAAGTAGTCGATGCTGTCGTAGGGCACGCAGAGGTATTCCCGTTTCTTTCCCGTGATCCCCTGCTTGTCGACGAGAAAAAGGCGGTAGTTCGTGAAGACGATCAGATCACGGAACATCTTGTAGGCGTTCCGGATCTCTTCCCCCTCGATGAGGAGGTTCTCGAATTCCTTCTCGATTCGCTGTGGATCGATCTCGCTCGCATTGCCGAGCATGGCGCTGATAAGTCCCATGCACCAAGTGTCGATCGGAGCGGACCGGTTTGGCAAGTGCCGAATCCGCGAAAAACCCGCCTTTACCCGAGCCGAAGGAATCCTCACCTCCCGAATTGAGGGAAACGCGAAACCGAATTTTCTTTATTTCTGTTATTTCAGAAATTTCCGCTTCCCATGAATTATGATTCGTCTACCCTGTAGACATGAGGCCACCACCACGATCCACCCTCCCGGCCAGTCCCGCCGGACACGTCGCCTTCGCACCCGTCAAGACCATCTGGTTCTACGCCAACCTTCTTCCTGCGATCGCACTCGGATGGTGGGCCTTTCGCTGGGATTGGGCGGCGATCTCGGCCGCGCTCGCCTTCCTGACGATCTGCCTCGGCCATTCCGCCGGCCTGCACCGCGGCATCATCCACCGCAGCTTCCGGTGTTCCCGCTGGCTGCGCAATCTTCTCGCCTGGCTCTTCACGATGACCGGATTCGGAAGCCCCCTCGCCTGGCTTCGCCTGCACTACGTTCGCGATTACTGGCAGAACCAGCCCGATGCCCCCCGCTACCTGGGATATGAGGACGGGATACTGGTGGACTACCATCGCTTTCTCCACCTTCGCTACGTTCCCACCGACTGGGAACGCTTCCGGATCCCCGCCGAAGATCTCGAGGACCGCTGGCTCCGATTTCTGGACCGGTGGTGGCTCCCCCAGGTGTTGCTGCTCATGGTGGCAACCGGTCTCGTGGCGGGATGGCCCTCGGTCATCATCCTCTTCTGCTCCCGGCACGCCGCCGGCATGCTGGGACACTGGTTCGTCGGCTACGTCGCCCACGCCCACGGCTATCGACGCTACCGGATCGACGGCGCCAGCGAGGAAGGACGCAACACCTGGCTGCTCGGGGTGCTCTCTTTCGGAGAGGGTTTTCACAACAACCACCATGCCTTCCCGTCCTCCGCTCGCTTCGGAGCTCGCTGGTGGGAGATCGACTGCGGCTGGTATGCGATTCGCCTGCTCGCTCGATTGGGTCTGGTCTGGAATGTGAAGTCCCACCACACCCATGCGGATGTGTGGAAGCCCGCCGCGCACCCGGCGACCGCACATGGCATTCCGCCTGTGACAGAGAGAACCTCCCGGGTAGTGTATGGAGCATGGAAGACACATCCTCCGACGTCCCTTCCCTCCGCGAGCGCATCGAAGCGTGGTCGGCCGAGCACGCCGCCGATTTCCCCGAGGAAGTGCAGCGGATCTTTGCCAGGAAGACGGAGGAAGTCCTGCAGTCAGGCATCGTTGATCGCGCCTTGGGCTCGGGTGATACGGCACCCGACTTCTCCCTGCCCGGACTCGACGGGCAGGGCGTGCGATTGGGTGAAGAACTCGAGAGGGGGCCCGTGATACTCAGCTTCTACCGGGGCTCCTGGTGTCCGTACTGCAACATCGAGTTTCTCGCCCTGCTCGACACCGTGCCACGCTTTCACTCACGCGGTGCAGCCGTTCTCGCGATCAGCCCGCAGGTGAACAACCGGCGCGACAACCCGGGAGTCGCCGGCTTCGCGGATCTCGCCGATGCCGAGAACCGCGTCGCCCGCCAGTTCGGTCTCGTCTATCCCCTCGGGGAAGAGATCCGTTCGATCTACCGGCGCTTCGGTCTCTCGCTCCTCGATTACAACGGCGACGACAGCCATGAAGTGCCGATTCCGGCCACCTACCTCGTCGATCGCGATTTCACGATCCGCTACGCCCATGCCCATGCCGACATCACCGAGCGAGCTGAGCCGGCGACACTTCTCGAGCAGGTCGCCCTGCTGGGCTGAGAGGCTCGAACGGCCGCACTCTACCCGAGGCGATTCTCCCCCGCGTTCTCGTCCCTGTGAATCGTGACCGGCCACCCGGGAAACTGATTGGCGGGATTGCCGTCGGTCGCATCGACGAGGAACCGGAACGAATCGATGTGGTAGGTCTTCGCCTCGGTGTCGATGGTGACCAGCCCGAAACCGCTCCCCTTCTGGTGCGCCTTGTCGTAGCGGTTCGGTTCCGTCCCCACGTCCGGGTTGCCCACGGCATACACGTAGGTCTTGTTCCCGAAACCATCGAGGTAAGCGCCGGTATTCGGGTGCCCATGACTCGGACGGTCCTCGTGAGCCATTCCGACCTCGTCGGGCCGCCACCAACGGGGATAACCGGCCGCGATCGCCGGCGTGCAGAAGGCCCAGTTCGCATCCCTCTGCCTGTCCACCCCATACTGCGAGAGTGTGGTGAGATGCTGATCGCCATTCACGTGCAGCGCCTTCGATTTCCGCAGGATCGAGATCGCCCGGTTCCGCGCCGTCTGCGGCCACGACCCCGAGTCGAGGTCTGCCTTGAGAAAATGGTCGTATTTTCCGTGATGGGTCGCCACGCTTGAGAAAACGGTCTGGCTCAGCAGCACCTTCATGGAATGCCCCCTCCAGTCGCTCGCCCACTCCTCGAGGAACTCCTCCTGGCGCTCGCCAAGGAGATCGAGGCCGGGCTGGTCGAGGGAGGCCGTATCGAAGTCCGGATCGAGAACGTGGTCGGCCCGCCCTTCACCGGTGTCGACACGCTCCGGCCCGCTCTTCCACTGCCTGTCACCGAGAATGGCGAAGCTCACTCCGCCATAGACCACCTCGCCGTAATAGACGCCGATGTCCTGCTTGCAGGGAGCAGGGTCCCAGGGATCGGGATGGTGCCCCACGTTCGTCCGGTGGACGACGTTGACCATGCGAGCGGGTTGGATGTAGCCCGCCCGGGACGAGGTTCCCCTGCCATCGGACAGGTCCATCTTCTTGCCTCCCTCGCCCCAGATGTTCCCGTGAAAGACGTCGTGATCGTCCGGGATGCAGAAGGTGGGCGCATGACGCATCGCGTCGCGAAAGGCCCAGCCAAACTGGTGGAACTTGCGCAGGTAGTTGAGGATCGCCGGCTCCGCCGGTTCGCGAATGACCCCGAACCCTCCGTGACTCTCGTAGAGCTGGTCGCCCGAGAAGTAGACCATATCGGGATCGAGCCTGACGACATTCTCCGCCACGGGCGCGTAGGGGTAGGCATAATCGTTCTGGCAGGTCATCGCCGCAAGCCGCAGAGGCGCCACGGGATTGGCCCGAATCGAACCCGCCCACACTCCGACCTCTTCTTTCCCGTCGCGCCCCACCTCCCGGTAGAGGAGACGGAATGGAGTTTTCTTCGTCTCGTCCCACTGCGTGACGCGAAATCCCGCGATCCAGGCTTCCGTGTCGAGCGTCGCGCTCGCCACATTCTCCCACTCACCCTCGCGACCGATCTCGAGTTCCACCTCGTGATTGTCCTCGCCCCCGAGGGGAGGAAGGATCGCGTTGAGTTTCATCACGAACCCCTCCTCGCCGCGCGAATCGCTCAACGAATACATCGACCAGAGAATCGGCCCGAATGCCTGCCCGGGTTTCGCCGCGAGGGCCTCTCCCCCGGCTCGCCAGTCGGTGAACCGGTAGGCGTCCTCTTCCTTTCGGCCCCTGGGACCCTCGAACTGGCTGACAAGCGCGATGTTCCCGACGACGTTCTCCGCCGGGACCGCATGAGTGATCTCACCGAAGGTCTCGTTGCCGTCTGGAGAAACCGCGGCCAGCGTCATCTCGAATCGTTCGCCGCGCGGAGCGCCACGCAGCACGAGCAACACCTCGCGCCCGGGAAGTTCTTTCTGGAGGCCCTTTTTCCTCGAGCCGAGAACCAGCTCGTCGCCCCGGAGACCGGCGGGGATTCCTCCGCGAGCGTAGACGTTGCTCTTCACCTCGTTCAGCTCGCTCTTCACACCGACCCGGAAGCCGCCTCCCCCGTCCTTCACACCTTCCGCGGGGCGTCGCATCCGCACCGTCATCGCGAAAGGTTTCGTCGCGTCGACGACCTGGTGCGTCAGCGAATGCACACTGCGATTCCCCCCCGACACGCCGCACACGATCCATCCCTCCTCCACGCGCCAGTCCTCCATCGGGTTGGCGTGAAATCCTGCTCCGAGCCAAGTGCGGTCATGGGTGTTGTCCCACGAGTCCAGTCGCTCCAGGTCGGGCTCTTCCACTTCCGCGCGACCGACGCTTCGAGAAACCATGCCGAGAAAACCGAATGCCGAGAGGATCCGCAAACTGAACCGCCGGGAGATGCGCTGAATCATGGCGCAGACGATACGCCCCACTCGCCGGTGTTGTAAACTCCCCCGCTCCGGCCCGAGCCCCCCCCGGCTCTCCGATTTCTGAAAGAGCGGACTTTCCTCCCATTCCCGTTCGTGTCATTCTCCCGGCGTGATGATCCACGTCCGATCCCTCGCCATCCTGCTGGTCTTGATTCTCTTCCTTGCCCGCGAAGGGGAATCCCGGCTCGGCGAATGGCGCTCGTTGTTCAACGGAAAGGACCTCTCAGGCTGGCACACGCAAAAGGAGAAAGGACAGCACGGCACCGGCGGGAACTGGGGCGTCACCGAGGCCGGCATCCTCTTCGGCGAACAGGCCCCTCCGGGTTCGGGCAACGGGGGCCTTTTGCTCACCGACGAGACCTTCTCCGAGTTCGAACTCGAAATCTCTCTCAAGCCCGACTGGGGTCCCGACAGTGGCATCTTCGTCCGCACCGACGAACGCGGCGGCGGATGGCAGATCTACGTGGATCATCACGACCACGGCA
>Ga0180430_10000646_pt1 | contig 37154 bp, 27 predicted proteins | sample SS_ome_9_FD_132999 | JGI IMG/M metagenome (GOLD analysis project Ga0180430, IMG submission 132999) | Hypersaline lake sediment archaeal communities from the Salton Sea, California, USA - SS_1_S_2 metaG | ecosystem: Environmental > Aquatic > Non-marine Saline and Alkaline > Hypersaline >...
ATCTTGAAGCGCTTTGAAGGATTTCGTAAATGAAATAAAGTAGATAGCCTCCAATAAGGATGTTTTACCTACCCCGTTTTTCCCCAGAATGACATTCACCCCTGGTTGAAATTCAACCGACTTTTCATTAAAGATGCGAAAGTTCTTTAAGGTGAGTTGCTGTATCATTGTTAATGTTAAGTTATTTTCCACCCAGTGAAAATCTAGATTCCAATCCCAGCGACATAATAAAGAAAGGATAACTTAAAATGGTCGAAAAATGTGATTTTGAAAATCCTATTTGTAGATTTGCTTTCAGTTTTTCCTCACCCCCTGAAATAAAAATGGCAGGTTCATAGAACATTTCAAATATTTCTTCATTTTGTGGATTGTTGTTTTCGTCATTTTTGTAAATACCAACCAATACTTCACGCATCGCCAAACCGACACTGATATACTTCCATTTAAGTCCCATATCAAGCTGTGCGTATAGTTTATAATAATCTGTGTTTCTATATGTGCCTTCGGTTGCGCTGTGTGTAAATGTTCTCCCAAATCCGCTTCCAAGATATGCTTCGAAGATAGTGTGGGTATTTAACGCGTTATAATATCCGGCTGCTCCTTCGAAGTAATAATTTCCGCTTCTTCTGTCCGTATTTACTTCCGTATCATCAAGATTGGTAAGATTTGAGTTAAATTGAACCCCCAGGTGATCAAGGGGTGAGTATGCGCTCCTAATATCCAAACCGCCATTTGTAAACGCTAAAGCAATTTGAGTATCGCCCTTTTCTTTTAAAAGTGGCGCATTTAGTCCGTTTGGATAATACACAAAAGTTGAACATGATAAGAATAAGGTTACTGTAAAAAACAGTAATAGTGATTTTTTCATAATTATCCCTTAAATGATTGTATTCTTACATTAAGCGGATCGGCATCAACAAGAAAAGGATCTCTTCATCCGGAAGTTGCTCGGTCGGGAAGAATAATCCGGCCATAAGGGCGTTCTTTAAATGAATATCAACTTTTTCGCCATCGATATGGCGGATCATCTCGCGTAAGTAATCCGAGTTGTAACCGATCACAAAATCTTCGCCGCTATATTCAAGCTCAATCTCTTCTTTTGCCGTTGATGCCGTTTCAATGTCCTCTGCTTTTATCAACGCTTTGTTTTGTGAAAAACCCAGCGATATCTGGCGGGTGTTCTTGCTGGCGAAAATACCGACGCGCTTGACAACGGAAAGCAACTCATCAATATTGACAAGAACTTTTTTGTCGTTCTCGGCGGGGATCACACTTTCGTAATCCGGAAAGCGTTCTTCAATGATCCTGGAATATACGGTAGTATCTTTCAATTCCAACATAACATGATTATGTCCGATGCGAAGGGTTACGAATTCTACATCTTTTATACTGTTCACACAGAGGTTTAAAAATTTAGGCGGGATAATAATATCCTTAATATCCTCGGCACCTTCAAATTCTTTTAAGGTGTATTTTACCAGACGATGACCGTCGGTGGAAACCGCCCGTAATTCTTTTTCACCGAATTGAAAAAGAACACCATTTAATGCAACTTTCATTTCATCGCGACTTACCGCAAATCCTGTTTTTTCCACAATACGTTTAAATTTTTCTGCCTGAAGTGTAATGATCTTACTGTCATCAACAACCGGTTCTGTAGGAAATTCCATTGCGGGATGTCCCATTATCTTATATTCACCACCAAGATCGGTAGTTATAATAACCTGTTCGTCTTCAATACGGAAATGAAGCATGGTGTTGGGTAATTCACCTGTTATCTCTTTAATGATCTTGGAAGGTACTGCAATAGCGCCTTCTTCCTGCATTTGAATATCGCAAGACGCTGTCATTGTGATCTCGAGATCCGTTGAACGCATTTTTAAAGAGTTGTCTTTGACGGTAAAAAGAATACACGATAAGATCGGTAGAGTGGATCTGACCGGTGTTACATTGGATACCTTTTGCAAGACATGGAAAAAGTTTTCTTTTGAAACTGTAAATTTCATTTATCACCTCGATCATTTAAAAATTGACGTCAATTAATTTAATATCTTTTTCTTTAAAATACATAATAATTTTACTAATGCTGTGAATTTCGTGAATATCACATAAATACGCTTCAATATCAGAGGGTTATGAAAATCTTATGCGGTGGATAACCATACATCGTATGTGGATAAGATATGTGAATATTAAGAAAACAGGGTTTTAGAACAAGTGTTGTTTAAATTATTAAGAAATTAGAATTTGATTTCCACATAGTATTTACCATATAGTTTTTCCATCCAATTATTCCAGAAGTTCATTTGTTTTTCATTTAAAGCCATGTTTTCCAGGATGGGATAATGGGTTTCCAAACTTATGTTTTCAGATGACAGACGTTTGTTTAAACGCAGTATATGAAAGCCGTAAGGGGAAATAAAGGGTTCGGATATTTCACCCTCTTTCAGGTTTTCGGAGACGTCACCAAACTCCGGGATCTGCAATGTTTCTATAGCGAATTCACCCAAATGGCCGCCGTTTGTTTCTACATCAGGATCTTCACTGTATTTTCTCGCAAATTCTTCAAAATCACCACCTTGCAAGATGCTGTCACGCAATGTGGATAACATGTTAATAACATATTGATTGTCTTCTTCTGAGGTCTGTATGGAAAAGAGTATGTGTCTGCAATGGATCAATTCACCACGTGTTTCAATGTGTTGGATTAGATGATATCCGAATTGAGTTTCAACGGGAGACGAGATTTCACCCGGTTCAAGGGCAAAAGCAGCTTTTTCAAATTCGGGTACAAAAGTACCCTTGGGTACAAAACCAAGATCGCCGCCATCTTCGGCGGAACCGGGGTCCTGGGAATACTGAAAAGCCGCGTCTTCAAATGTCAGCGTTCCCGCAATGATCTCGTCGCGGATACCATTGATCATATCAAGGGTGTTTTTCTTTGATTGAGGAGAGGGTTTTTCGGTGATCAGGATATGATCGATATCGATCCTTTCCGGAAGGTCGGGAAGAGAATCTTTATTTGCATTATAGAAATCAATAACCTCGGGACGAGAAATTTTTATTTTGGAAAACTTCTCGGATTGAAGCTGTTGAGAAATCATAGAACTTTTAACACGCTCATATAGCATTTCCCTGATCTTTTTAATGGGCGTGTCAAAATACATTTCCAAGACCTCTTCCGAACCCGCCATTTGAATATATTGGTTCAATTGCTGTTCCGCGGTCGCTTCAACGTTTCGTTCGTTTATCTCAATAGAATCTGCCTCAGCCTGAAGAATAATGATCTTTGAATTAACAATATCCCTTAAGGCCTGTTGTTGTAAAACAGCAAAAGCTTCGGGATTTTGGTATACATCCACACCGCTTTGCTGTGACATTTCAAAGGCGTATTGGTTCATTTCTGAAAACAGAATAATATCTTCACCGACAATAGCGGCAATTCCATCGATCATTTGCTGTGCGGGGAGTATACTTGCACCGATAAGCAATAGACTAATTATCAGTGTTTTTAAAGATCTTGACATTTATTCTTTCCTTTAATTCTTTTTCTTTGCTTTGTTTGGCGCTGATGTATTTGCTCATGCGCAGCTTTTGTATGATACCATCCCGGACATGTTCCACGCGAAGCAAAGAATTTGCGGGGTAACGATGCAGGACAGACACAACATAATAAACATTGCCACTCTCAACAGGGCCAAGCAGATCATGATTGTTTTTTGAAAATATTTTTTCATCCAAAGATTTTATACATGTACCGGGATATACCAGTTTTACATATCCCTCTATCAAGGGATCTTTGTTGTTCTTCAGTTTTGATAGTAAAGTGCCGGCTTCCGCCTTGCTTTTCAGAGAGTACACCCGGACAACGGCAGCCTTTTCACGGGTTTGAAATTCAGTCGGATTATTTTCATAATAGTCGATCACATCGTTTTCCGATATGACAATAGTATTCAGCAAGGTGTTTTCCTGGTACTCTTTAATAACAAGGGATGATCTATAATCGCGAACTTTTTTCTTGATATCCCGACCCGGAGAATGATGTTTTTTTGCTTCGATCTCCCACAACTGTTTTGATATCCAACGATCAATATAATCCCGTTCTTGTTGAGGATCGGGATCATTTCCCAGCACATTTTCAATATCGGATTGTCTTAACAATCTTAGTTTTACACGTGCAACAACCGGGCTGCCACTCGAATTTAAGATATCACAAGAAGCGAAGAATCCCAGCAAAACGAAAAACAGGGAGATTTTTATTATTCTATAAATGATTTATTGATCCTTAAAGAATAGGTATTTCTCAGCATCTTTTTTTGTTCGGCGCGTTTTTGTTCCATGTGCTTTGTTCTGTAATCAGTCAAAAGCCGGTATGATACATCCTGCATCTCGCGGTAGCTCTCTGGTATATATTCAACTCTTTGAATTACAGAGAAATGTTCGCCGACCTTATAGGGACCGCCGATCTCACCATCTTTCATATTAAACGCCGCCAGGCTCATTTCATCGTATTGGTTTTTTTTCACGGGAGGGATAAGCCCCTTATTGTTTCTACCAATGTTTCTTATTGAATGCTTGGTGGCAAGATCTCCCATATCGGTGCCCGCATTGATCTGTGCAAGGATACTGTCTGCGGTATTTTCATCTTTCAGTAAAACCTCACGAACCCTTACTCTTGCCGGAAGAGCATATAATTCCGATTTATAGGTTTCATAAAAATCGGTCAATTCTTTTTTGTCGGGTGTGATCAACTCGTACACATATAATTTATCAAATAAAGAGGATGCTTTTTTCGCAAGGTAAACATTTCGGGTAAATATATACTCTCTGCTCTTATTGAGTCCCATTTCAAGAGCGGCTTTATTCAACAGGGCGCCCATCATGCTTTGTTCCATAAGGCTTCCGAATGAACGCGCATCTGTAAAACGCGGCGGAACCTGCAGGCTGATAAGTTTCAGATATTCAATGATCCATGCTTTGTCAATGGCGATATCTCCAAGGGTGCCAACACAAAGCGTGTCATCAAAAATATCCATGATATCATAACTTGTGAATTGCTCCGAATAAAAAACATTGGTGGACAAGCGGTTGTATCTTTCCAGAAAATCAGTAAGTTTCAGGCTGTCTATTTCAAGAGGATTGGCGACCATGAGTGAATCAAATACGCTGTATTGGCGATCAATGAACGTCTGACGCCAGCGACCATATGCCAGCTCAATGAGATCAGCCTTTACGTCTTCAAATGGCGGAACCGGAATTTCACGCCGTTCATTCAGTTTAATAATATGAAAACCAAATGGGGTTTCAACGGGGCCGGATATTTCACCCGGCTCCAGATCATAGGCGGCATTTTCAAACGCCTCAACCCAGCGCCCGACTTTTGCCCACCCAAGATTTCCGGAATTGTTTTCTTTGCTGCCGTCATCGGAGTATTCCATAACCAGCTCCGTGAAATTGTCGGCATTTATCTCATCGGATAATGTGTTGACAAGGGTTTCGGCCTCTTCTCTTGTTCGATCATTCAATTTTCGCGATGCGCTGTTGTATCCTATCAACAAGTGGCTGACATCCAGCTCATATTTCATTTTATGATACAATGAGTTCATTGCTTTTTGAGTCAATATTTTGTCAACGATCAAATTTTGATATGCTCCGTTGGCTAGCTCTTTAAGCTCCCAGGTTTTGATCTCCCAATAAACATCTCCCGAATCAAGGTCTCCGGCATCTTCCAAATAATAACGGGCAAGGTAATCATCGACCACCCGGTCGATTTGAGCTTGTTTATCTTCCGGGGAAAGCGCATTAAAATTGGCCTCAGGAATATATCGATACAATTCATCTGTAGTTATTTTATGTCCGTTCACAACGGCAACATATTTATTACCTGTCAAAGAACAAGAAGTGATCAGCAATACAGCTAATAGCACAAACACAACAAAACGCTTCATAGTTTCTCCATTTTTTATCAAGCAAATTTAACACACCAAGCAGTAAAATAAAATGTTTATTTACTGCGATAATAAGCCTTTAGGCCTTAAAAGTTCCATTAAAGAATTGAATTAAAAATTTTTCTTCAATTTGCGCAACCAAATGCTTCTTGGAAATAAAACGTATCCAAATGCTGTTTTCGTTCATTTTGTGAAGCAGTTTTCCGGCAATGTGTTGAATTTCACCAACGCTTAGGTTTTTATTGAAATTGACTGTCAAGGCGTTGTCTTTTTTGATCAGCGAGGTGATATGGAACTCTTTCAGCCAAAAAGCAAGACGCGCCTCCTCAAAGAGATGTTCGGCCTCCGGGGGCATGGCGCCAAAACGATCAACACAAGACCAGGTTAAGCGCTTGAGCTCCCTATTTAAATCCCCGCTGCTTTTGGAAGACGAGACCAGGTCGGCGATCTTCCTGTAAAACGAAATGCGAATATCTTTACTGTTAATGTAGCCCTCGGGAAGGTAAGCGGGCCGTTCGAGATTTATCTCCGGTTGCTCGGCCCTTACCTTTGTTTCGGGTGCTTCACCGGCTTTAAGGTTTTCGACCTCCTCTGCGAACATTCGGTTGAAATAAGCATAACCAACCCGGTTAATATGACCGCTTTGTTCAACACCAAACAGCGAGCCCGAACCTCGGATCTCAAGATCCCGCATAGCGATCTGATATCCCGAACCGAGATCTGTATAGTATTCCAGGGTTTGCAGCCGCTTCATAGCAACCGGATTGATGTGCTTACCTCTTGGGACCACAAGATAGGCAAAAGCTTTTTTATACGAACGCCCGACCCTGCCCCGTATCTGGTATAACTGAGATAAACCAAAATTATGTGCATTCATCACAATAAGGGTATTGGCGTTAGGCACATCTATGCCGGATTCGATGATGGTGGTTGACATAAGTATATCGAACTTATGGTGATAAAAATCCAGCATAGTGTTTTCAAGCTCGACCCCCTTCATTTTTCCATGAGCGATCCTTACACCATGATGCGGAAACATCTCTTCGATCCGCTTCTGAAGGGCGGGCTGTTCCTCAATAATATTATGAAGAATAAACACCTGGCCGTTCCTATCAAGCTCCCTTGAAACGGCACGTTTAATATCCTCATCATTCCAATACATTAATTTGGTGGATATTGGTAAGCGTTCTTTTGGCGGCGTATCGATCTTGGTGATATCCCTTAAACCGGCAAGGGACAGCTGAAGGGTTCTCGGGATGGGTGTTGCGGTCAATGTCAATACATCGATTTTCCGCTTCATATTCTGTATCTTTTCTTTATGATTGACACCAAAACGATGCTCTTCATCAATTATTAATAATCCCAAATCCTTAAAAAACAAGTTGTTAGAAAGTATTTTGTGCGTTCCAACAATGATATCGATCTGTCCGTTTTTAACATCCTTTATTCGATTTTTCAGATCCTTTGAGCTTACAAAACGATTAATATAAGACACATTGATACCGAAAATTTCCAGTCTTTCAAGAAAACTTTCGTAATGTTGAAAACAAAGCATGGTCGTTGGCACGAGCACAGCGACCTGTTTTCCGGAATAAACAGCTTTAAAAGCCGCACGAATTGCAACCTCGGTCTTTCCAAAACCCACATCACCACACACCAGGCGATCCATGATCCTGTCTTTTTCCATATCCCTTCCGATCTCTTTGATTGCGTTCAGCTGATCGGGAGTTTCGTCGTAAGGAAAAGACGCCTCCAATTGAAGCGTATCGGGTGTATCCGGTAGGAAAGAGAAACCTTTCATCCGCTTTCTATCTGTGTATAGCGCCAACAGATCATAAGCCGCCTTCTTAAGATATTTTCGGGTAGACGCTTTTGCGTTTTCCCATCTGCTTGTGCCGATCTGATCAAGATGCACATTGGCAGGCCTTTCTCCGCTGTATTTGAATATTTTATTCATATGCCGAACCGGAACAAAAACCTTGTCCTTATTCCTGTATTCAACAACCATAGATTCTTGTTTTAGGCCCTTGAATTCAAGCAATTCTATCCCACGGTAAATCCCGATCCCGTAATCGACATGAACTACCGCTTCTCCATACTCCAAGGCATCAATGCTTTCTATACGCTGTGATCTCTCGGGAATGAAGCGATTATTAGGGTTAACATAGTGCTCTTTATGATATATCTCCCGACCTGAAAGAACAATCAAATCCAGGGGCTTGTATCGAAATCCGGATTTTACATTAACGGGACAATAATGGGCTTTTTCACCCAGTTTCTCTTTTAGAGTGGTTCTGACAATATCATGTTCGCTTAACACATAAATTTGCTCATAGCTCTCAAGGATACTATCGTAAAAGGTCTTTGATGTTGAACGCTTTGGGGTCTCTGCATCCGCAATATCAAAATGAACATCCGCCGCAGGATCACCGATACGACAAAACACCTGTTTAAAACCGAGGTTTGGATCATAGGACACACCGACAGAACCAATGTTTATGACAATGGTCTTTTCGGGAAGAATGTCTTTTATTGTTGATTTGGAAAATGAAGAGAAGGAAGCGGGCCGAATATTAGCATACTCACAAGATTCAAAGGAATTTTGATCGCTGGGGTTATACCTGCGGATAGAGTCAACGGTATCACCAAAAAACTCGATTCTAAAAGGGTATGTTTCACCGTAAGGATAAATATCGATAATTCCCCCACGAACAGCAAATTCACCGCAATATTCCGCCATAGTTGATCGCTGGTATCCCATTTGAGACAATTTGTCGGCTAATTCAATATAACGGACATCCCCGTTTACCGCAAAATTCAGCATGTGTTTTCTAAGGCCGGCCTTATCCGGAACCACCTGCTTGAAAATAGCGGAAGACGAAATGATCAATTCAAGCGAAGAAGCATAAAGATCTTGAACAAAACGGGACATATGGTTTTCGAGCGATGGATTTTCGTGTATATGGGCGGTTCCCGAAAATAGTGGCAGCCAGGACAGAGAGTTTGAGTTGAAAAAACCAAGAGCGTCGGCGTAAAATGCTTCGGCCTCTCGCTCGCTTTCGAAGAGTGCAAGCGGTAAATACCCTTTTTCTTTTAAGGCCAACAGCCAAAACAGGATAAAGCTGAGGTTGTCGGTATTTAATATCAAAGAACGTCTGTGTTCAATAAGGGAGAGACTGATCTGAAAATCTTTGTCAGATCTCAATAGTCTTAAAAGGTTTGATATATCGCATGTTTCACGTGAAACATTATTTTTATTGCTGCTTTTCATGCCGAATTATAACAATACGTGAGAAAATAACCAACCCCCAATAATTAACAATCGATCACCATGCTGAAAAGGCGATCTTTATATAAATCACATTATAGTTGTCAACGTTTGTCTTTTTGGCTTTTCTATAGTGTTCCACGTGAAACACAAGGTTGTTGACCCAAAGCGCCGATCGGCAATCAGGCATATTTTTAGCGGACCGCATCTTCCGGCGGTAAAAAGACAAATGCAAAGAATTATTGGGGATGTTTATTGTCATTTGGATTTTGTTTCATTTGCAGAGGCAATTCCCTATATTTTTATCACTGAATCAATTGGAGTTAATATGCAAATTTCATTTTCCAAATATCAGGGAGCCGGGAATGATTTTATTCTGATCAAGGATACGGAAAATATTTTTCCGGAAAAGGACCACAAACTTATTCAAAAACTCTGTGATAGAAGATTTGGTATTGGAGCCGACGGATTAATGTTGCTACGATCATCCGATAAGAATGATTTTATTATGCTGTTCTACAATGCTGACGGGTTCGAGGGAACCATGTGTGGGAACGGCGGTCGGTGTCTTGTAAAATTTGCCCTGGATTCCGGGTACATTAACAAAACTGAAGACATACGATTTGATGCGGTTGATGGTGAGCACGAAGCCTTGATCTTACCGGACGGCTCTGTTTCGTTGAAAATGAGAAATGTTAAAGGGATTGTAAAAAAGGGAAACGGCTGGGGGTTGGATACCGGCTCCATACATCATGTTGAGTATGTGGATAAGCTTGTGGATATGGACGTATATGGTCGCGGGAGCGCGCTGAGGGGACATGAAATGTATGCGCCCGAAGGATGCAATGTAAATTTCATTCAGCTGGGTAAGAATGGCGATATTATGATCAGAACCTTTGAGCGTGGCGTGGAAAACGAAACACTTGCATGTGGCACCGGATCGGTTGCTGCGGCTATCGTTCACCATTATCTCGGCAATCGAAAAGAAGAGTATGTTGTACGGGCTAAAGGCGGAACATTGAAAGTGCGATTCTTTTCGGAAGGGCAAGATTATAAAAATATATGGTTGCAAGGTCCGGCAACATTTGTATATAAAGGAGAGTGGTCTGAATGAGTGATTTTAATATTATTGAATACTATAATAAATATAAATTCGGCGATGATGTCCTTCGAAAACTAATGGGATTTCGTGTCAAGAAGATCTTGCTTATTTCGACAGTGTACGATGCTTTTGTTTTTGAAAGAGACGCATTACTGGGTGAACAGGTTTTCGGTGAGTATATGGAATTGAATCTTTCATCACCGCCGGAAATAGAGGCGGTTCCTACCGGAGAGGTTGCGCTAAAACAAATAAAAACAAATAAATACGACCTAATAATTACTACATTGCATAGCGGCAAGGTAAGTCCTTTCGAAGTATTGCAAGAAGTTCGTGAAATCCAGAAGGATCTCCCCGTTGTTCTTTTATTAACCTCAATGGCCGATATGAGCGTGGTTGAAGATCGGAAGCATCCGGAATATGATTTTGACGAAATATTCGTGTGGAAGGGAGACGCAAATCTTTTTTTAGCCGTGATCAAATCAATTGAAGACAAGAAAAATGTTGATTACGATACCCGCGTTGGGCTCGTCCGGGTTATATTGCTTGTTGAAGATTCACCACATTTTTATTCGATGTTTTTGCCTTTGTTATATGAAGAAATTGTTAAACAAACCCAGCATTTGATCATCGAAGAACTGAACGAAAGGGAAAAACGCCATCGCATGAGAGCACGGCCAAAGGTGCTGTTGGCGAAGAATTACGAAGAAGCGATTGAAATCTATGAAACATATAAGAATAATCTTGTTGCCATATTTACGGATATGAAATACCCCCGAAACGGGAAAGAAGATAACGAAGCCGGATTGCACTTATTGAAGACACTCCAAAAAAAGGGAAGCGACCTGGCAACCCTTATCCTTTCATCCGATATTGAAAATGCAGAAAAATCGCAACGTGCAAATACGGCATTTTTGCATAAGCACAGTAAGCATATGTTGCACAGATTGCGAAGCTTTATAACTGAAAACCTGGGTTTTGGAGACTTTATTTTCCGGGATAAAAAAGGAAATATAATTGATAAGGCGGGATATTTGGCTGAATTCGAAGAAAAACTACAGCATATTCCCGAAGAAAGCGTGATCTATCATGCAGAAAAGAATCATTTCTCGGCATGGCTGATGGCAAGAGGAGAGATCGAGCTTTCAAAGAACATCAGACGAATGAAAATGAAAGATTTTGAGAATACTGAAGCCATGAGAAAGTATTTGGCAAAGAAAGTTCTTGAGGTACAGAAGAAAAGGAACATGGGCGAGATCATAAAATTTCATCAATACTCAATGCTCGAAGAAAATGAAATAGTTTTGCTCTCAGAGGGCTCCTTAGGCGGCAAGGGCCGTGGTCTGGCGTTCTTGAACACGTTGCTTACGCGAATGGATCCAGACAAAATATTTGAAGGGGTGCACATTGGTTTGCCAAATACTGCAGCCATAGGTATTAGTGAATATGATATATTTATTGAACAAAACAGAATTGATATTAAGATCCATGAGGGTATGAATGATGATGAAATTGATTCAATATTTTTGCAGGGACGGTTGTCTGAGTCATTGTTGAAAAAATTAAGACGCTTATTGGAAAGGATACAATATCCACTTGCGGTACGCTCTTCATCTTTACTTGAGGACAGCTATTCACAACCCTTTGCAGGTATATACAGAACATACATGCTGGCCAATAGCGATAAAAACATTGATGTAAGGTTAAAACAGCTGACAGATGCCATCAAGCTTATATATGCATCTTCTTACAGTACAGGTACGCAACAGTATATTGAACATATTGGCCATCAATTGGATGAAGAAAAAATGGCGGTGATTATACAACAGGTGGTAGGAACTAAAAATGAAGACTATTATTATCCGCATATAAGCGGTGTGGCCCAGTCATATAATTTCTACCCAATCGATAACCAGCTTCACAGTGACGGGATGGCATCACTTGCCGTTGGATTGGGTAAAACGGTGATTGAAGGAGGCAATGTATTTCGCTTCTGCCCCAAACATCCAAAAGTATGGCTGATGTCCATGGAAGAAATGCTGTCAGTCGCACAAAGAGAATTTTACGTGCTTGACCTGAAATCGAATCAAATGGGCCTGCATGGACACGAATCGTCAACACTATTAAAATTACCCCTGTCCAAAGCCGAGGAACACGGAAGATTAAAGCATTTGGCCTCGGTGTTTGATTATCAAAACAACAGGTTGTGGCCGGGTTTAAATCGAAAGGGTCCAAGGATCGTAACTTTCGATAACATACTGAAATACGGACATTACCCCCTTAGCAACATAATAAACAGATTGCTTGAAATAGGTGAAGCGGCATTGGGTATGCCGGTTGAAATAGAATTTGCCGTTGATCTTGATCGAAAGAAGGGGAGTAAAAAACATCCCACTTTCTATCTCCTCCAGATTCGCCCTCTTGCAGTATCAAGCTCAAATACCACGGTTGACTTATCAAAGTATAAAAAAGAAAATATCATTCTTTACACAGAACAGGGCATGGGAAATGGAGAAATGAACGATCTGTACGATATTATTTGGTGCCCACCTGAAACCTTCAGTTCTATTGAAACCCTGGATATTCAAATGGAATTGGATATAATCAACAGAGAAATGAAAGAGAAAGATATTAATTATATCCTGATCGGCCCCGGCAGATGGGGATCACAAGACCGCTTTCTTGGAGTCCCCATTCAGTTTGGACAAATATCACAATCAAGAGTAATTGTAGAATCCGGAATAAAGGGATTTGATATTCCACCATCACAGGGAACCCACTTTTTTCACAATGTTGTCGCAATGAATATCGGTTATTTTTCTGTTCCATATCAGAGCGAAGGACTGGATTTTATTAATTGGGAATTGCTTTCATCCATAAAAAAAATTGGCAAATGGAAATACTTTAAACACCTTCGCAGCGCTAAACCGCTTTCAGTGAAAATGGATGGGAAAACGGGTGAGGCTATCATTTATATAAACAAGGAAAAATAGGCCAAGCAATACCAATGGCGTTCTTTGCGAATGAAGCGCTCCGTAAAAAAACAAAGAATAGAATAAAAAAAAGCTCTCGAAACGAGAGCTTTTTTGTGATTTTTGTATCAACCGCTTACCAGCTTTGGCGCGGAGGACGTTCAGCTCTTGGGCGTGCAACGTTGACCTTCAAGGGTCTGCCGCCAAGTTCTGTGCCATTCATTTCATCAATGGCTTTTTGACCTTCATCGTCGTTTTCCATCTCAACAAAACCGAACCCTTTTGAGTTGCCGGTTACGCGATCTTTGATGATGTTAACATTGGTTACTGCACCATGTTCACCGAAAGCGCTTTTGAGATCTTCCTCGGAAATACTGTACGGGAGGTTACCTACATAAATGTTCATGTCCATTCCTTTTTCTTGTGCGTAGCATACAATGCACTATCGAATGATTTACGCACCGGATCATACGATAGCCGGATGACACTTAATTGCCAATTTGCATAGAGGGAGATAATAATCTTATCTACACAACATATCCTTCATGGGTGTCAATGTAGCGATATATCCCTGAATTAACAAGAAAATCTTCTTTTATTTAAACATTAATAAGAATATAAAAGTTCTAAGAGCTTAATAGTAAAAATGCATGGTTTTATATCAAAAAGGATAAAATCTGTCCAGAAAATTGAACTATGAGAGTTGTCTTCCGGTTACTTAGAAAGAAAAATCAGCAAGACCTGTATGTCGGCAGGAGAAATTCCTCGAATCCGGCTTGCCTGTCCAATGGTGTCCGGACGAAATTTGATCAGTTTTTCTCTACCCTCATTTGAAAGAGATGATATCTTTTCGTAATCAAAACCATTTGGGATGCGTTTTGATTCAAGCTGATTCATTTTTTTTACCTGCTTGTTCTGTCTGTCAATATATCCGTCGTATCGTACCTGGACATAAGCTTGGTCAATAGAGTCCAAAAGATAATCGGGAAAATAATATTTTTGAATATCCTCGATCCTGTCTTCGTTTATCACTTGGCGCTTTATCAAAAGAGCAAGGGAAAGGGTTTGTTCAATATCGATATCCAACGGATTGTCGGGCGTAATGCGCGTTTTATCAAATTTTGCCTTTAATACATGCGTTTCCCGCTTAACTCTCACAAATTTTTCAATCATGTTGTTTGGCTGGATCCCCAATTCTTTTGCTTTTTCCAAAAGTCTTAAATGTGCGTTATCCCATCGAAGCAATAAACGGTATTCGGCAAGTGACGTGAACATACGGTAGGGCTCGGAGGTCTCTTTTGAACAGAGGTCATCGATCAAAACGCCGCAATAAGCTTCATATCGATCAAAAACAAGCGCATCTTTTCCATCCAGTTTACGAACGGCATTGACCGCCGCAATAAAACCCTGGACAGCAGCCTCTTCATAACCGCTGGTACCATTGATCTGTCCTGCAAAATACAAACCAGACACCAATTTAGTTTCTAATGAGCGGTTGATCTGATACGACGGGAAGTAGTCATATTCTATTGCATAGCCGATCTTGATGAATTCGGAATTTTCCAATCCGGGAACGGAGCGAAGCGCGCGAATTTGAATATCGATCGGCAAGGATGATGAAAACCCATTGACGTACCATTGAGAAGAGCCCTCCCATTCGGGCTCCAGAAAAAGTTGGTGTTGGGTTTTGTCGGAAAAACGTACGATCTTATCTTCAATACTTGGACAATATCGTGGCCCAACCCCATCGATCTTTCCGGTGTATAGTGGCGAGCGGTCAAGGCCGGAACGTAAGATGTCATGAGTTTCTTCGCTTGTATAGGCCAACCAGCAGGGAATATCCGGAGGATTGAAATCCTTGGTTGAGTGAGAAAAGGGACGAGGGTCCTTATCTCCATGCTGGATCTCAAGCTTGGAAAAATCGATAGATCGTTGTGTGATCCTAGAAGGCGTACCTGTTTTTAGGCGGCTTACGGTAAAGCCCAATTTTTTCAATTGATCGGAAATGCCGATAGACGGAAGCTCTCCATAACGACCGGCTGCGATCTGAATATCACCAATATGTATCTTTCCGCGAAGAAAGGTTCCGTTAGTTAAAACGCAGGTGCTCGTTTTTACGAGAGTACCATCTTGTAAATAAACCCCCTTCAATTGTTTATTATCAACATAAAGTGCGCGCGCATCTGACTCAATGATATCAAGCCCCGCTTGCTCTTCAAGCACCCTTTGCATGTATTGTTCATATTTGATCTTGTCGGCCTGGGCGCGCGGGGACCAGACTGCGCGACCCTTAGAGCGGTTTAGCAATTTGAATTGAATACCGGTAGCATCAATAGCTTTACCCATTTCACCGCCGAGCACATCAAGCTCGCGAACCAGGTGCCCTTTTGCAAGTCCGCCAATCGAAGGATTACAGCTCATACGGGCAATCGAAGACTTTTCGATAGTTATAAGGGCGGTTTTTTTGCCCAAACGCGCTGCGGCAAGAGCCGCTTCTACTCCGGCATGGCCACCGCCGACTACCACAATATCGTAAAATTTAACCATAGCAAAATTTACGATACTGAAGGCAAAAGTAAAAAGTAAAAAGTCGAAGACTCGCTATCCCGACACTTCGGGATAACGCAGGCGGAGGTAAAAGTAAAAAGAAGTGAGAAAGTTTTCTTTTTCGCCAAGGCTACGAAAGACAAGCCGGGTTCGGGGCCCGGAGCAGTTGACAACAGGAAAGTGAATACGCTATTGCGCTAACACGCTCACGTAACTACTTCCCTATACAGAATTGATCAAAAATATGATTCAGCACATCTTGTGATGTGGTAAGTCCGGTAATGTCATCTAGGGCGGAAATGGCTTCGCGGATGTCAATGGCCAGGAATTCATTGGACAGATTGTTTTGCAGTGCTTCTTCTGTTCTTTCCAGGGCGGAAAGTGAATTCTGCAGGGCAAGCTTGTGCCGTTGCCGTGTAATTGCGATGGTCTCACCGCCGAGTTGATGGTTTTCTTTGATGATCTTGGCCATCAACTCCGCGAGATCAAGGATCCCCGTTCGCTTCAAAGCCGAGATTGAAACGGAATGCTCACATGCTATTGGCTGAACATTCATTCCCAGATCGCTTTTATTATAAACAACAATAATATCTTTGTTATTGTACTTAAGGAGAAATTCTTTTTCGAAGGACAGATTGTTTTCACTCGGATCAATCACCAACAGGATAAGATCGGAATCAAAAAGGGAAGCTCTTGCTCTGTCCGCACCGATCTTTTCAACGGGGTCGACCGTGTCGCGCAATCCGGCAGTATCCACCAATCGGAAAACAACACCGTCGTGAACGAACAATTCTTCTATGGTGTCACGTGTTGTTCCGGGAATATGAGAAATGATGGCACGTTCTTCTGCGAGCAAGGCGTTCAATACAGAGGATTTTCCCGCATTTGGACGCCCGGCAATAGTGACCAGAGCACCTTCCCGCAGGATCTTGCCCCCGGAATATGAATGGTGCAGAGCAAGCAAATGATCTTTCGCTTTTTGAATCTTTACCAGGACCTCATGATGATCAAGTGTGTTGATCTCTTGTTCTACAAAGTCGAGTTCCAGCTCCAGGATAGATGCAATATCCGTTAATTCGTGTCTAAGCATCGCGACCTTTTCGGACAGCCTTCCTTCCAGTGTTCTGGTGGCCAGTTTCTTGCCGCTATCGGAAACGGCATGAATTAGATCAGCAACAGCCTCCGCTTGAAGCAAGTCAATTTTGCCGTTAAGAAACGCACGACGTGTAAACTCACCCGGTAGCGCCGGACGAGCACCAAGCCGAAAGTACAGCTCCAGGATCGCCGGAGCCGCGGCATATCCACCGTGACAGGAGATCTCTACCGTATCGTCGCCCGTGTATGATGCAGGCGCTTTGAACCAGATAACAACGACATCATCTATGATCTCTTGCTTATCCGCATCAACCACTTTGGTAAAATGTGCATAACGGGGTTCCAGATTATCAATTTCAAGTCCCAGCAAAGAGATATCTCGTGCTTTTTCCCCGGAAAGCCGGATAACGGAAATGCCCCCGACTCCCGGCGGAGTTGAAATAGCCGCGATAGTATCTTTATGATCGAAAACAGGCATTATTTCACCAAAAGAAGTTTCTGACTTGAGATAATTTCTTTGTTTTGAACCAATTGTGCAATATAAATACCGGATGGAAGAGAACGGGCATCAAAATTGACCCGGTAGGACCCGTTTTGCATATACATGTTGATAAGGTTTCCGACACAACGTCCAGAAAGATCAAAGACTCGAAGAAGAACTCCGCCGGACTGTTGTAAGTTAAACTCAATGGTGGTTTTTGGATTAAAGGGATTGGGATAGGCTTTTAGCAATTCAAAGGATTCCGGATTGCTTTCAACGGATGATATTACAAATTCAAGCACAAAAGGAGCTGTAGGATATGCGCCACGATGCCCAAGATGAGGAGCGGGAGCATCGTATTCAGATACGACATAGTTTATGAGATATTCATCATCCAGCAAATAGGACGTTATACCGGCATTCAGGCATTGAGAACCTAACAGCGGTTCATGATCCTCATCCAATCCGGGATCACCCGTTAGGACGGACTCAAAGTTTAAGGTGTTTTGTGATCCAATATGTATAACACCGTCTTCCCCCCCCGCGATAAAGGCGTGGTCTGCGACAACATCGCAGTTCTCCAATATAATTTCATCTTCGTTTTGGTCATACAGAATAGAATTTACGATAATGGCATCTTCGGACAGATCATTAAGATAAACAGCGCTTGTTGAGTCTTCGGAAGAACTGTTTCCCGCAACGGTTGATTGAAGAAGGTAAAATGTCCCATATTTTTGTGCGATAGCAGAGCCATGGTTAGCGGAAAGATTATTTGCAATAAGCGAATTATGTAAGCGCACATTGGAACCCAGGGAATACATACCCCCACCGTATTGTGAAATTAGCGCAGGTTTTGCCAGGGCATCAAGTGAATCGTTATCTGCCTTATTTCCGCTTAAGTTTAAATAAAAGGTAAAGAGTTTTGAGGCATTTTCAAGATAAATTCCCCCGCCCGAGGAAGCAGTATTGTCAAGGACCTCAACATCGGAAAAGTAGGCCATACTGGCGGACAAAGAAATGGCACCGCCAAAGTAAGACCGGTTGTTTTCAAAGCGGACATCTGTGGCGTACACATCAGATTCAAGGGCATAAAGGGCACCGCCGCTATAGTCGGAGCTGTTGTTTTTAAGATCTACCGACAATAATTTCAAAGCCGAATTTTCACAATAGATCGCTCCTCCGAAAGAGTAATTGTTGTAAAACCTCCGTCCGCGTCCATCTCGCAGTGTCAGTCCCGCAATCAAAAGAGAATCGGTATCACGAACCAGAATGACAGATTCGTTTGAGGACGTGTTGGGAGCCAGGATCACAGAATCCTTATATGTTGAATCTTTGCTCAAAAGATATTGGGAGCCGATTGTCAACGACTTTTGGTCAACAAGGACGTTAGTTTCATAGGTTCCGGGCAGCAACAGCAGCGTATCGGTTTCATTTGCGTAATCAAGAGCGACCTGTATAGAGGCAAAGGGATGGACCCTACTGCCATTTCCCCAAATATCATCACCGTCCTTGCTTACCCAGAATATATTATCATTATTCTGCATCATGTGCCGTTCAGATTCATAGGCGCCCATGTCGGGCGGCGCCCATTCCGGGTTTGGACGAGCGTTGCCAAGAATATCCAATCTCGGAATATCGGCCGTGTCCGGATCGGCTGCGGAAATACAGGGAGAGGTCGCCAATAGCGCTGGATAATCACCCGCAGAATCAACAAGCGGATCTAACGAAAGATTGCCGGTGCCGGGATAATTACCGGGAACCGCCGAATAGCTCACCTCACAATGAGCAATATCAATCGGAGGGGCAAATTCAAGCACCGAGTTTCTAATGCTTGTCCATGTTGAAGCAAAGGACCAGTCTTCGCCCGGGGTACTGTTACCATATGAGGTAATAAAATTAAAATAAGCGGTAGAAGAACCGATCTTAAAAAGTTTAGATCCCGCAGTATTGTCATACACGGCAAGGTTTTCAACGTCAAGCTCGGTCCCATTTTGTGTGACAATAAGATTATTCGATCGCGAATCTTTAATGACCGTATTAATAATACTCAGGCTTGAATTGGTTACGGAAATCAGATCTTGCCCGATGTCGTCAATACCATAGAATCGTGTTTTATATAGTGTTAACGAGGTGTTATCGACAACAAGTGTATTTGCCCTGAAATAAACGCCTTCGATATGGACGTGTTCTGAGTTTTCTACGATCACGCCGCCACCGTTGCCGACATCGCTTTTATCGATCAAGAATCCCATCACGACGGTACTGTCAGAATTCGAGATCTTTAATTGGGGAAGGGCATTAAGCGTATCAAAAAGGGCGGCGCCAGAAGCAATGCCGTAGGTTCGGGGATTATTCAAATATCCTTTTGAAAGTAGAGCGATCTTCTTCCCGACGATCTCAACAGGGCCAACATTTTGATAGGATGTGTTCACAAGAACCGTATCACCGGATGCGGATGTATCGATAGCTCCCTGAATTGTTGACACGGAATCGGGCACGTTCCACACGTCTGCAAAAACAATAGAGCAAAACAAGATGCTGATAACGATGTAACGTAAGAATTTCACAGGGCAGTCATGTATTTATCAGTTAATAAGATCCACATGGCCGAATACGGCATTCATCTCAATGGTCACGGTTTTAGTGAACCCGTCTGATGCCACGTTTTCACGTTTATCGTTCACATTTCCCAACACCGGTCCCCCGAGTTTGACAACCTTCCAGTCTCTGGGAACCATAACGGAAATACTGCCAAACACAGCGGTTACTTCAATATAAGCATTCTCTTTTGGGTTTGTTTGTCTAAGATCAAGTTCAAGCACCCCAAATGCTGCCGTGGCATGACCGCCGGAGAGTCTGTCGTCTTTAATAAGCTCTTTTCTTGGACCAAAGATAGTATTAATATTAAAAACATGAGTGGCATTTGTGTCGCGATAATGTGAAGAATTGTTCTCTTTCCCGTCTTTGCAATCACCCGAATGTTTTCGTCTCGGCCAGATCATCACCCCCACCATCATCAAAAGAGCAGGCCAGATCAATTTTGAAATATCGTATATACCGTGTGAATGCAAGAGGAAGATCACACCAAGAAAGATCAGAAAGATCCCGCCGCCCCAGGATCCGCCGGGAGCAAAGATCGTGACCAATCCGATCAAAACCAAAATCATCGGCCACCAGTCAAGGAACAGGTCGTCAATGTTCCACCAACCAAGATTATTGCCCAGGGCCACCAGTCCGAAAGCAACAAATACAAGTGCCAAAACAACCCGAAATAGATTATGCCGGTGTCTTTTTTTCTCCATGTTTCACCTCCATGATCTTCTGAACAAAATATCTATGGATCCTGGCGTCGTCCGTTAATTCCGGGTGAAATGTAGCTCCCAGATATTGTCCGGACTCAACCAAAACAGCCTCACCGTTACATTGGGCAAGGACCTTTATCTCTTGAGCGGTTTTTTCGATACGGGGTGCCCGAATGAATACGGCATGAAATGCTTTGCCGGGATCAAACGCAAGTTCAATATTGTCAACGAAAGAATCCTTTTGCGAGCCATAAGCGTTCCTCGATACACTCACGTCCAGGATGCCGAATTGCTTTACCCTGGGATCATCGATACCCTTCCCTAACAAGATCAATCCTGCACAAGTTCCGAATACGGGCTTCTTTTTTGCAAAGTTTAGAATATTATCATAGCTGATGCGGAATCCCATAAGCTTTGTCATGGTGGTTGACTCACCACCGGGCAGTATTAACCCGTCGATATGATCGAGTTGTTCGCGATATTTGATGATCTCGGCTTTTGCGCCGGAAAGCTCAACAGCCCGGGCATGTTTTTCATAAGCACCCTGAATACCGAGAACACCAATACGTAGTTTGGACATTCTTACCAGCCGCGTTTCGCCATTTTTTCTTTTTCTTCAAGCGCTGCAGCCGAGATACCGACCATAGCATCTTTCAAGCCCTTAGACACTTCGGCCAGAACGGTGGGATCTTTGTAGTGGGTTACAGCTTTGACAATAGCTTCAGCGCGGGGCATGGGATCGTTGGACATAAAAATGCCGGAACCCACGAAAATAGACTCGGCGCCAAGCTGCATCATTAATGAGGCATCAGCCGGTGTTGCCACACCCCCGGCCGCAAAATTCGGAACAGGCAATTTGCCGTTCTCTGCCACCCATTCAACTAGGGCAAAAGGGGCACCAAGATTTTTAGCGGTGGACATCAGTTCTGTTTTGTCCATTGTGGAAAGCCTGCGGATCTCAGCCGTTACGTCACGCATATGGCGGACAGCTTCAACAATGTCACCTGTGCCGGGTTCACCCTTGGTGCGGATCATTGCGGCACCTTCGCCAATGCGGCGCAAGGCTTCACCAAGATTTCGGCAACCGCACACAAAAGGAACGGCAAAATCATGTTTCCAGACATGGTTCTCTTCGTCGGCGGGAGTCAATACTTCTGATTCATCTATAAAATCAACACCAATTTCTTGCAGGATCTGAGCTTCGGCGAAGTGGCCAATTCGACATTTCGCCATTACCGGGATGGATACGGCTTCCTTGATCTTGAGGATCATTTCAGGATTGCTCATACGGGCAATACCCCCATAAGCACGAATGTCGGCAGGGATGCGCTCAAGCGCCATCACAGATGCCGCACCGGCATCTTCGGCGATCTTTGCCTGTTCCACATTCGTAACATCCATTATTACGCCGCCTTTCAACATTTCTGCGAGGCCGACTTTTACCTCAAACGTACCTTTTTTCATTTCGTTCTATTCTCCATATATATTGTTAATGTATTCAACGATGTCATTTATTAAAAGATCGGGCGTGCTGGCACCGGCCGTTATACCGAGAGACGCACAGCCCTTAAACCAGCTGGTGTCAATATCGTTCCTGCCGGCTACCAAGTATGAGCGATCATTCAACGAGCTTGCCATTTCAAAAAGACGGTTGGAGTTTGCCGAAGCCGGATCGCCAATAACAAGTACGCAGTCATTGTTTTTTGCGATCGAAACGATCTCGGACTGGTTTCTGCGAGTCGGCTCGCATATCGTGTTAATGATACGGCAATCCCGTGATCTTGTCAATAAAAGCGGTAGGATTTTCTGTACATTTTCAATGCGTTGCGTACTTTGGATCACGACGCCCGAACGTTGTTTAATATCACAAGAACAAACATCTTCCGGTGATTCAACGACACAGGGATCTTTCAATCTAGAAACGATCCCAATAACCTCATCATGATCCCGGTCGCCGATTACTACGACCAAGCGGCCTTCGTCTTCGAGTTCCCTCGCGTGTTTATGTATATCACGAACCAGGGGACACGTACCGTCAATGATATTCAGCCCCATTTCCTTTGCCCTTAGCATTAGGCGAACATCGGTCCCGTGAGCGCGAAGCAAGAGGGGGAGAGCACCGACATCTTCAAGCGATGAAACATAAACAAGGCCTTTTTCTCTCAGCTCATCCATAACCACTTTATTATGGACAAGATCCCCCAGCACGGCTACCCTATCATACTTTTCAAGGGCTTCGTGCGCCAGCTTAACGGCATTTTTAACGCCGGAGCAAAAACCGCAATGTTCGGCGATCTCAATTTTCATTAAAGGTCTCTTTAACTTCTTTGATCATTGCTTCGACCACTTTGGGACGAAGCTCGTCCATTTTTTCATCACTCACGATCCCGCTGGCGTGGACATGCCCACCACCACCGAATTGACGTGCGATCTTGTTGGTCGCGACCGTGCCTTTTGAACGGAAATTTATACGTGTTGATCCGTCAGGACGTTCCTTGAACATAATAGCAACTTCAACACCATCGATCATACGCATGAAATCGGTAATACCTTCGGTGTCCATATCACCAGCACCGTTATCCCCAAGCATTTTACGCGTAATATTGAACCAAACGACCCTGCCGTCTTCAGAAAAATGAAGACTTTGGATTATTGAGGCAAAAAGCTTGGCCCCTGAACGGGAAATATTACCGAACAAATGAATATATATGCGATAGATATCAATACCAAAGGTCATTAATTCGGCAGCGACACGATGAGAATGCTCTGTCGTATTACCAAAACGAAAATTCCCCGTATCCCCGGCAATCGCGGTGTAAAGCGCCGTCGCCATGGTTTTATCCATTTTTTCCGGACAACAATACATAATCAGATCATAAATGATCCTGCCAACGGAACAGTCCCGCTCGTTCACGATCTCCTGAAGGTAGACGGGATTATTTTCTTTGGGATGATGGTCAATGGCAACGATCGGTGTTTTTGCATCGAGCAAATCTTCACCCAGTTGACCGATTCGGGAAAAATTCCCGGTATCCAGAACAAAAGCCAGATCGATCTTTGAGAGCATATCACGATGTTGGGAAGGGATGTAGCGGCGGCAAAGTTGCTCGGGATCCATGAACCTTAGGCTGTTGGGTGTTGGGGAAATATTGTAAATGCATACTTCCTTGCCCATTTTTCGAAACAAGCGGTAAAGCGCCAGCTCGGATCCGAGTCCGTCCGCATCAGGATTTTGGTGGGTCGTGATAAGGATAGAGGACGCAAATTGAATGCGTTGTTCCAATTCTTTCCACTGGGTTGCCATGTTGCTGTTTTTTACCATCTTAGAAAACCCCTAAATAGCAAGTATTTTACGAACATAAAAGATTAAAGGCAAAAGATTAAAGAACAAAGTAAAGTAGAGAAGTAACAAGAAATAAAGGCAAAAGTCGAAGACGCACCGTAGCTTTCTTGACTACCAAAGCTTTGGCGAAGGTGGTAGCGAAGGTGTGGCAAAGAGCAAAAGGCAAAAGAAAGGAATAAATGAAAAAGCATTAAGATCAATGCCTGTGCGCGGTATCGGTCGGTAGACTATGACGTCGTAGCCAAAGATCAAAGAGTAGAGCAAATAGTAAACAGTAATCAGTGAAAGGTGGTTTAAGATAATGAGATATTGATTATTGAAGTTTGGAATTTGTCTCCTTACAAGAAAAACCTCCGTTTCCCGGAGGCTTTTCCCGTTCGCCGGTTTCTACAATCTTATGAATGCAGATTTATGTTATGAAATGTTAAGCCACCATTTTGGCAATATCCTCATCAACGGCGCCGATACCACCGATACCGAAATTCTCGACCAGAACCTTCGCAACGTTCGGTGAAAGAAAAGCCGGCAGAGTGGGTCCGAGATGAATGTTTTTAACGCCTAGATACAACAGGGCGAGAAGTACGATCACGGCTTTTTGTTCGTACCACGCTATGTTGTAGGCAATGGGCAGCTCGTTAATATCGTTCAGCTCAAAGATCTCTTTCAGCTTTAACGCGATCACCGCCAATGAATATGAGTCATTACATTGTCCGGCATCCAATACGCGAGGTATACCCCCAATATCGCCAAGTGGCAACTTGTTGTAGCGATATTTTGCGCAGCCGGCTGTTAGAATGACGGTATCTTGTGGAAGTTTTGTCGCGAATTCGGTATAGTAATCTCGATCTTTCATGCGGCCGTCGCACCCGGCCATGACCAGGAACTTGCGAATAGCGCCGGACTTTACCGCATCCACAACCTTGTCGGCCAAAGCGATAACCTGATTATGGGCAAAACCTCCGACGATCTTGCCGGTCTCGATCTCTGTGGGAGCGGGCAATCGTTTTGCGTGTTCGATGATCACTGAGAAATCTTTGGGTTGACCGTCTTTTCGGTCGGGGATATGAACACAACCCTCAAAACCGGAGGATCCGGTTGTATAAATGCGATCCATGTAGGATGATTTCGGCGGGACAATACAGTTTGTGGTGAACAGCACCGGGCCATTGAAGCTTTCGAACTCTTCTTTCTGTTTCCACCAGGCATTGCCGTAATTACCGACAAAGTGTTCATATTTCTTGAACGCCGGGTAGTAGTTGGCGGGTAGCATTTCACTGTGAGTATAAACATCCACCCCCGTGCCTTCGGTCTGTTTTAATAATTCTTCCATGTCTTTGAGGTCGTGACCGCTGATCAAAATAGCCGGATTGCCGCGAACACCAATATTGACCTCGGTGATCTCGGGATTACCGTAGGATTCCGTGTTGGCCTTATCCAAAAGGGCCATGGTATCCACACCATATTTTCCACATTCTAAAACCAAGGCAATCAGCTCATCAATACTATGACCTTTTTCCGTAGCAGCCAATCCGCGATGCATAAAGGCAAAAATATCATCATTCTTATAGCCGAGATTGTAGGCATGTTCCGCATAAGCCGACATACCCTTGAGGCCGTAGGTCAACAATTCTTTTAATGAACGAATGTCTTCGTTTTTTTCTTTCAAAACACCCACCAACTCGCTATAGGCAAGCAGGGTTTCATCATCATTGGCTTTCCAGGTCACGCAGTCGGGCAGATCAGCGGGAAGGGCAATACCGTTTGATTTTAATTCTTTGCGCACAAAATCGCGAACGCTAAAACCCTCTTTGATCTTGCTCAGGATTTTAGTTTGATCAAAGTTAGCGTTGGTAATGGTCGTGAAAAGAGATTCAAAAACATATTTGTCCGCCTTGGCGATCACCAGATCTTTTTGACGGCCAAGGTCTGCAAGGGTTGAAATACCTTTGGAAACATAAACCAACAGATCCTGAAGCTTGGCAACATCCGGTGTTTTTCCGCAAACACCCCGGACCGTACAGCCTGTGCCCTTGGCTGCTTCCTGACATTGAAAACAAAACATACTCATGACACTCTCCTAAATGTTAATTTTCGATTTTCAATGCCAATGTAAGCAGAAAGCCATATATTAATCGGTAACATATGTTACGGGAAGACAAGATTAATGACGATTTGCGAAATATTATCTAAAAATCGATTATTCAAGGACGTGGAATTCAAAGATATTTGCACGCTTCTTGAAAAGATCTCATACAAAAAAACCGCTTATCAAAAAGAAGATGTGATCGCATTTGAGGGAGACGAGGTCAATGGTTTGCATATTTTGTTGAAGGGCTCGGTCCGAGGTGAAATGACCAACTACCAGGGAAAAGTCGTTAAAATTGAAGATATTAATGGCTGCCAATTGCTTGCTCCGGCCTTCCTTTTCGGCGGTGACCGTTATTATCCTGTAGATATTATTGCCAACAGAGAATCGAAATGTATTTATATTAGCAGAATATCATTTCAAAAACTATTGCAAGAAAACGATCAGCTACATGCCAATTTCAGAGACATCATTGCCACCAAAACCCAATTTTTATCAAACAAAATAAAATTCCTGGCGCTTCAGCCCATAAAAGGCAAGATCGCATCATATTTATTGACCAGAACAAGAAACAGGCAAAGTGAAACAGTGGTGTTGCCTTATTCGCAGGATAAGTTGGCAGATCTTTTCGGCGTAACGCGACCCTCTCTTACCCGCGCCTTAAGAGAACTTGATCAGGACAAGATCATTTCGGCAGAAGGGAAAGAGATTCTGGTTATAGATAGAGAAAAGCTGGAAAATTTTATTCAGTGACTTTCTCGGGAAGATCCTTTTTATAAACCACCGTACGATAAGGAAAAGGAATTTCTATGCCCTCTTTGTCAAAGCGGGCTTTAATTGATTTTAAGACATCACATTTCAATATAAAGGCTTCATCATTGCCTTTAGCCCAGGCATAAGCGCGAAGTTTTATTGAAAAATCTCCCCACTCGATCATTCGGACAATAACAGCCGGCACACCATCTTTTTTATCTGCGGCTTTCCGGTTATCGAAAAAGTTGGGATGGTTTTCAATTTCCTCTTGAATGATCGCAATGGCCTTGTCGACATTTGAATCGTAGCTGATACCCAATTCTATGTGTTTATTGATCTTTTTGTCGCTGAAATTGCTGTTAACGATCACTTCTTCACTGATCACACTGTTGGGAATAATAATACGACGGTTCTCATAATCGCGAATTATCGTATGTCTCAGGGTGATCTCCTCAACGACCCCCATTTTCAAATCATTGAATTTTAGCGTATCGTCAATTCTAAAAGGCTTGAACATGAGAATAAATAACCCGCTGATCAAATTGGACAATGTTTTCTGAAGCGCAAAACCAATAACGGCGGCAAAGATCCCGACTCCCGCGAACAGCGCTTTTCCCAATTGCCTAAAAGTGGGTATGTAGTAAAAAATAAAAATAAATGCCGCAAGAAAGATAATGAACGGAATGGAATTTTTTAGAAAGGAAAAATTGGTCGGGTCGGCTTTCAACCTTTTAGCATATTTAACAATAAAGACCGTGATCAATTTTCGTAAAGCGATGGACAAAATAATGGATCCGAGAATAACGGAACCGATCACTATGCCGCGTTCAAGTGTTAACCATTCCATACAACATCTCCAGTTTTCACATAAATATAAACAAAAGCGGAAGACAAAGGCAAAATAATTAAAAAATCGGTTTTTTATATGTTCCGAAACACATAGAGGCTCAAGCAAAATGTGATGAGGGTCACAGCTTAAAATCCGACCTTTTTTTATTGTCTGTTAAAGTATAAATTATCAGCAAGATGGGGACGTTTTACAGAAAATCATTTTCACCATATCTGGAATTATTTGAACCCCGCACGGCATATGTTTCCGAGCTAAGGCTTCAGCATGCATGGAAAAATTCACTGTGGGAAATATCGCGGCTGGACACAAAAGGCCGCGCTCTAAAGGTGCTGAGCCCCGGGCGGCACAATCATAGCGACGGTCCGGATTTTATCGGAGCAAGCCTGATCCTGGACGGAAAGTATATATCCGGCGACATAGAGATCCACCACAGAGAGCAAGACTGGTACGGCCACGGGCACCACCGGGACGAGACATATGACCATTGCGTACTGCATGTCGTTTTCAGTGATATCAAAGGCGGCACGGAATCGCGGTGCAGCAACGGCAATATCCCTTCGACCTGTTATATTCCTCTTGAAGAAGCGTTGGATTGCGAGATGCCGGGCGGATGCCGGATATTCAAGGTGGAGCCGGATGCGTACTTTATGCTTCTAAAAAAGGAGGGCCTTGTGCGGGTACGAGGGAAAATACGCTATTTTTACGACAATCGTTTGAGGTTTCCCAATGACATCATGTTGTATTGGGGCTTGTTCAAAGCCTGCGGGTATCGGTACAATGAAGAGAACATGATAAAGTTATTTGTCCGGTTTCCCTGGGCGGCATATTATGATGCGCTGCTTGACCGCCGGGATATTTTACCCATGTTGAACGAGCTGGCCGGCTTTGGAGCAAAAGGTAAAGGCTCGATACGCTGGACACGTTCGCGAACCCGACCGGCTCATTTTCCCGAGAACAGGGTCAATTGGCTTGGGAAAATGATGACATATTATTATCGAGCCTCGCTTTCGGGCATGCTGTACGATATGATAAAGAACAATGATGACATATATTTAAAGACAAATGAATTATTTAGCATACCCGAAAGCGTTTCTCCGGGTGCGGCATTACGAAAAGAAATGATCTTGAATACGATATTGCCCCTCCTCGAGGCGATCCGCATGGATAGGGGAGAAGACATCAAACTCAAAGAGACAATATATAAGCATATTCAAACCGCAACTGTTGATCATGTGTACGGCAGCGTCAGGCGCTTTCACGATGAACACGGTGTTGATATCAAAGATAAACGCCATAAAAACTGGCTGATATCTCAAGGGGTATTGAGCATTCGTGATAAATATTGTTCTCAAAATGATCAGTTGGCTTGTCCGATATGTTTGCTGGATGGCGAATATTAGAATTTAACATAAAGCCCGGACAACCAGCAATAATATAAAATTGATTTATGAAAATAGTAGCCCCGAGCCAAATCGCAGGGCTAATAAATTATAATAGTATTATAGTTATTAACCCATATTGCTTCCGAACGCACAACTGACGTTCCCGATATATTCTATTGGTGAAGAAAGGCAGATTCGTTAAAGGTGTGATGCGCAAACAAGAGCCGTGCTTTTTTATTCCAAATTAAGAGATTGTAAATTAGATTTATATCTAAAAAAATTCCATAAACAAAGATTTTATCATCCTGTTATCTTATCGAAAAGATTTTCATGGTATCAATTCTTAAAACATTGTACATTTTAAGATATGAAAAAAATTTACACCCCGAAAGAATGGTCAAAATTAGCAAAAAAGATCAAGCGAATAAAAGGATCCGGAGGCAAGCTGATCTTTACAAATGGCTGTTTTGATGTGCTTCACGCCGGACATGAGGCACTTCTTGCTTTTGCGAAAACGCAGAGCGGTATCGTAGTGGTTGGCTTGAACAGTGATGAATCGGTGCGAAAACTAAAAGGCGAGGGGCGTCCTGTAAATACGGCCAGGGCAAGAGCAAACCAACTCTTGAAGACCGGGTCTGTAGATCTTATTGTGATCTATAATGAAGACACCCCACAGGCAATTACCGATTATCTGGAACCCGATGTATTGATAAAGGGCGATGATTACCGTTTTGAGACCACGGTAGGAGCACCGGAGGTCAGACAACGGGGCGGCGAGGTATTGTTTTTTAAGAAAGTTCCGGGTTTGTCGACAAGCAGTATTCTATCCGGCAAAGAAAGAAATTCAGAAACAAATAGTAAATAAAGGTGTTTGGACTATGATGAAACGGATCGTCAAATACTCTCTTAGCATAGTTATACTGCTGCTTTTATCGGCAGGCATTCTTTCCGCGGAAAACATATTAAAGATATTGGAAGGATACGGAAGAGACTCCATTTCTACATTTTCAACCAGAAGCGCACATTCGGAAGCGGCCCGTTTGTTCAATTTGATACTGGAATCGAACGGTAAAACAACAGCCGAAAAAGCGGAAGATTTTTTAAGCTCGGCCAAATCAAAAGAAATAAAAGCCTATCTTGCCGTAATGCTGGCGGATTATTCCTTTGTTAATAGCGAATACGATAGCGGGATTCGATATTTAAAACGCGCGATCGAGGAGCATGACCCGATCAGGAATGACAGCTATTATCGCAGCGTGCTGGACCGGGCTCAAAAGGATATAAAAGAATCTCCAGGAAAATCAACAGGGAAAACAAGCATTCTAACTGATTTCAATCCGCCCGCGATCAAAGAAGAACCTACGCCAGTGCAAAAAACCATTAGTCCTCCAAGCGAGAATAATATCGAAACCGAGCCGAGTAAACCTCCCGTTGTCTCAGCAATAGAGCCGAATTTCAGGATTCAGGTAGGCGCCTATTCAAGTATTGACAATGCGGAGCGCATAAAACAAGTATTTGAAGAACGCGGATATACCGTGAAAGTTGATAAAAGAGAAAGAACCAATGGTTATCTCTATCTGGTTCGAGTCGGAGCCTATGATTCATACGATCAGGCAAAGCAAGCCCTTGTTGAGCTGAAATCGAAATACCCCTCTGAAGATGGCATTGTCATAAAGGTTGAGAAATGATCAAAACCCGCAAAATACTGTCGCTTGTCCTGATTTTATTTTCCGGATTGTTCGCGGTAGTGGGCGATTGGATATCCTATGGCTCCCAATTAACACTGAAGGACCTGAGGATTGACGATGATCAGATAACCATGGCCTCTCACGGGGGGATGGTCTTATTTGATATGAACCGGGAAGCGTTCAGCGCGCAAAGCGAAGAACTTGAACACATTGACCTTCAAAAATATTATGTCAACACTGACGGTAGCCGCTGGTTTTCCTATGCCTCCGGCGTGGACGGTATTAGCTACATTATCCCCGGGGGGATCGCCGATTATTTCGATTTTGACTTTTCTGAAGCCAAGGCTTTTACGGGAAACAATGCGAATGTGCTGGTAGCGTATATGAACGATCTAAAACCGGAACTTGCCCATTTTGTAAAGTCAAACAATCGATACATTTTTCAGGATATATACAATCAGTTCCCCGAGGCGCCATCTGCTATCAACGATATTGCACTTGCCAATGACAGTATCTATCTTGCTACGGATAAAGGCCTAATCACGGGCTGGTTGAAACACGCAAACCTTAAGCCCGAAAGCGCTTGGGAATATGTAGAGCTTGATAGTATCGACGAGACCGGTCACGTATTCGCTTTCGGGGACAGCCTTTATCTGGTGAACGGGGACCATGACCTGTACCTGTATTATCGCGGGCGAGCGAGCAAGGTACTCGATAGCGAGAATGAGGGCGTCGCATTTTATAAAGATCAACATTTATACTATTCAAATACGGAACAGGTGTACGACCTAAGCGACAACAGAATCATCTATGAATCAGATCATACGATCAGCGGTTTTGCTCTAAGCCGGGATATTCTATGGCTGGCGCATGAAGACAGGGGTTTGGCACGAATATCCCTGATCGATGGGGCAGAACAGGTCTTCACACCCAATACCATGCTCTACACCAAAGCCCATTCATTGGCAATAAATGAAGATAAAGATGTTTTTGTCTGCGGGGTTGAAGGTATTTCAATCTTAAAAGACAATTATTGGCATAATCTTGTCTTTGCAGCGGGCAATGAATCTGCGGATAACATCACGCAAGAAGAATTGTTTTATGCCGATACGCTTGATATTGCTTATCGCCTGGGTGGCGAAACGGCCGTATACGACGCTATGGTAACACGGGCAGGTAAGCTATATGCCAATATCACACATGTTTCGATCCGGGACTATAGTGGGCAAAGCCCCGAAACGGAAGGCCCGGGCGCTATGCAGGTAATTGACCTTGACAACCTGACGGAATACGCCGTTTACGATACGGCGGATAACATTCTGGATGGAACACAAGGCGTCGGGAACGGTTCGCCCTGGTATTTGATGATGCACGGTCTGGCGGAAGACAATTATGGAAATGTCTGGGCGATCAACGCACATACCCTGGCAGCTGAAACACTGATAAAGATTCGCCCAAACGGAGAAGTTGTAAAATTCTCTGTTGATGATTCAGGTGATAAACTGCAGATCCTTGCACGAGAAATGGTTTTTGACAACCATGGAAGGATGTGGATAGCCAATGAAGCAAGGCAATCCGATGAACCAAGGACAACAGGGGGTATAACGGTATATGACCCATCATCGGATATATGGGCCTTGATCACAACCACAGACGGTCTTGTCAACAATAACGTGTACTCTATTGATATTGACCCCCTAACCGGCAATGTGTGGGTGGCAACAGCCTCGGGTGTGCAGATGATCAGGACACCGTCGTCCTTTGATGAGACAACCGAGTTCAGCATGAACCCGGCCATTGACGGTTTAAGCGGAAAGGTCCCGATAAAACTTCGCATTGATCCTCGCGGGAACAAATGGATACTGACACAAAGCCAGGGAATACAAATATATATGACCAATAACCGTTGGTTTGATGAAGGCAAGGGGTTGACAAAAGATAATTCGGGATTGCTCGATGATGTGGTCTTCGACCTGGTCTTTGATGAAGAAAAAGGATATGCCTATCTCTTAACGGCATCGGGCTTGAATCGCTATGAAATTGCGTGGACAAAGGAAAGAACGGAAATGAACAATGTTATTGTTTTTCCCCAACCCTTTATGCCGGGCCGTGATCCTTATATCGCATTTGACGGCCTGGCTGACCAAAGCCAAGTTCGGATCAGCACGCTGGACGGCCGGGTTTTGATCCGGTTTGACGCCGATGCCGAAGAAAATTTAGAAAAACAATTGGTTTGGGACGGCAAGCTACCAAATGGAGACTATATTCCACGGGGAGTTTATCTGGCATTTATTACAAATATTGACGGACTAAAATCTACAGTAAAATTTGCGGTGGAATAAATTTGAGCTCTGAGCACTGGGCTCTGGGTGCTGAGAGACATTGTTGATCTCAGTGCTCAGAGCTTTTTGATTTTGCCTTTTGCCCTTTGCCTTTTGCCTTTACATTGGCTACATTTATTTGCTATGAAATTTTGATGTTGAAAAAGGATGAAAATGGACTCAAAAACAATAAGAAAACAATTCATAGAATACTTTGAAAAAACCCTGGGCCATACGGTTGTCCCAAGCGCGCCGGTAGTACCCCAGACAGACCCGACGCTTTTATTTACGAATGCGGGAATGAATCAGTTTAAACCCTATTTCCTTGGAGAAGCGCAGGCACCTTTTAAGCGGGCCGTAAACTCACAAAAATGTATTCGTGTCAGCGGAAAACACAACGATCTTGAAGAGGTTGGTCGAGACCACTATCATCATACATTCTTTGAAATGCTGGGCAGTTGGAGTTTTGGCGACTATTATAAAAAAGAAGCCATTGACTGGGCATGGACGCTGTTTACGGAAGTTTGGGGCCTTGATCCCAAGCGCCTGTATGCAACCGTTTACACGGAAGATGAAGAAGCATATGAAATATGGAATAATATCCCAAATTTAGATCCGGCACATTTACTGCGTTCCGGAGAAAAGGATAATTTCTGGTCCATGGGCGATACCGGTCCTTGCGGTCCCTGTTCAGAGATCCATTATTACAGCGGAAGCGATACGGAAAACCAGGATCCCGGTCGAGTGAACGCCGATGATCCAGAATACATGGAATTGTGGAATCTGGTTTTTATTCAATACGATCGTGACGAAAACGGAGAGCTTCACCCCCTTGAACAGAAACACATCGATACAGGTGCCGGATTGGAGAGGATCGTGGCTGTCATGAACGGATTGAGCAGCAATTATGACACAGATCTTTTCAAACCCATTATTGAACAGATCGAAGCGTTAAGCGATATTGCATATGACAGTGGCGACGCCGGCACGCCGCATCGTGTGATCGCTGACCATATTCGCATGTTGACGGTAGCGATTTCCGATGGGGCGATCCCCGGTAATGAGGGACGTTCTTATGTTTTGCGGAGAATCTTGCGGCGCGCCGCACGTTTTGGACGCGAATTAAGAATGAAAGAACCATTTTTGTATAGATTGGTACCCACCGTTGCACGTGTTTTGGGTGACGTGTATCCCGAAATCAAAAATCAGCGAGAAAATATTCAAAAGATCATCCGCGCAGAGGAAGAATCTTTTGGGAAAACACTGGACAAAGGTCTCGAACTTTTTGACCAAATGGCAAAACAGGTTAAAAAAGCAAAAGAAAAAATATTGAGTAGCGAAGAGGTATTTCGTTTATACGATACCTATGGTTTTCCGGTTGATCTGACAAAATTGCTTGCCGAAGAGAAAGATCTGGAAATACAGGAAGAAGAAATAAATGCCCTAATGGACGAACAGAGGAACCGCGCCAGAGCGGCGGGCAAGTTTACAACCCAGAGCGAGAATGGGTTAAACTGGATTGAACTGGAAAAAGGAATAGAAACAGAATTTGTGGGCTATGAAAGATATGAGGCCGACGCCGAACTGATCAAATACGCCGTTGATGATAAATTCACTTATCTGGTTTTTAGTAAAACCCCTTTTTATGCGGAATCCGGCGGACAGGTCGGCGACAAAGGCCAAATAGTGTTGCACAAGCATAATATAAAGACAGATGCACGGACCAATATTGTTGACACCCGGTTGATAAGCGGGGACATCGTTCATATCGCAGAAGGTTCCGTGCTGGAGGGCGATCCCAAAGCTATTACCGCAACCCTGGAAGTTCAACAAAGCATACGCCGCGATACCGCCAGAAATCACACAGCCACCCACTTGCTGCATGCCGAGTTACGTTCAGTACTAGGAGAACATGTGCATCAAGCCGGGTCCTATGTTGGTCCGGACAGACTGCGTTTTGATTTTACGCATTTTGAAAAAGTGTCATCCGAACAGCAAATTGAAATACAGCAAAGGATCAACACACTGATCATGCAAAACATCAAGGTTGAAACAGAAATTAAACCATATGCACAGGCAATAAATGATGGCGCCCAAGCTTTATTCGGTGAGAAGTACGGAGACGAAGTTCGTGTGATAAGCATGAAAAACACATCAATGGAGTTATGTGGCGGCACACACGTGGAGCGAAGCGGGGATATCGGGTTATTCGTTATAATTTCTGAAAGCTCCGTGGCGACCGGCGTAAGAAGGATTGAAGCAATAACGGGTTCTGCGGCGCTCGACCTCATGAAAACTCAACAAGAGATCGTTTCCAAATTAAGAAGCCTTATGAAATTACCCGGCAAAGCGATCATTGAAAAAGTCGTGAGCATGAACGATGAGATCCGCAATCTTGAAAGAGAGAACGGGGAATTAAAAAGCAGACTATTAACACTAGATGTGGACAGTTATTTCCAAAATGAAAAATCATATAAGGGCCATTCATTGTTTGTAAATAAAGTTAAGGTGGACGATATGGATCAATTAAAGGCCCTTGGTGATAAAGTCCGCGATAAAATGTCAAGCGGTATCGCAGTCTTTGGAACCGATATCAAGGAAACACCGCAAGTGTTGTGTGTTGTGACCGATGATCTGGTTAAAGAGGGTATAAAAGCGGGAAATATCGTAAAAAGCCTGGGTAAAGCCCTGGGCGGCGGTGGTGGCGGTAAACCGCATATGGCAACCGCCGGCGGTAAAGATGCTTCGAAGATGGATGAAGTACTGGAAAATATTTTGGAGTATTTGGCATAGTATATTGGGTAACACCCAAAAAACGTGTTAAGGTGCGATTCCCAACGTTGCGAAAACAGCAAGTGCCCCGTAAACCAAGTCTTGACATTCCCGACAAACGGCATTACTTTCAATGGATATGCAACACTAAATAATATCCGAAACCGGTGAATGAGTTGTTGTGTGTTGTTTTTGGGAAAGGGAAGAACATGGGAACCGAGATAAACACGTTATTGTTATTTATAATTGCTGTTGGACTGTCCTTTTATTTTATCAGCACAATATTTGTTCAGGAATTTCATAAAAAAAGAAACGATAAGACACCCAATATATTTCTGTTTAATTTTTTAATTTTTCGTTATATAAATCGATATAAGATAATCACAAAAGGTGAGACGCGGCATATTGGCCCCCTATACTATATGTGGACCATTTCTACAGCCGTTATTGTATTGAGCACTGTTCTGTTGTTTTTGCTCAATGTTATTGTGAAGGGGGCTTGAAGTGGAAAGGAGAAAAACTCCCACATTACACTATAGTACATTCATATGGACGGGTGTAGCGTTTTTAGGCATCAGTGTTGTGATAATGTTTGCAGTTAATACCGTGATAGGCTTCGCTTTGCTTGCCGTAGGTGTGGGGAACCTGGCAGTTGGACTATCGTCAAAAAGAAATACAAACAAAACAGATACGAAAAATCGGTAAAATACATTTTAGAAAATATCATAAAAAAAGACGGAGGCCGTCTTTTTTATTATCGTGATCATTCTGCCGATCCAATAAAAACATAGCTTTCACATATTACCGGTTACAGATCATTTGTCACAGTGTAAACCATGCCCCGCCCTTCGCCACGGGCAGAGATCATTCCATTCTCTCTCAAGTAAAGGAGGTCCTTTTTTATCGTATTGCGGCTTTCGTCGGGAAATTCGTTCATGATATCGGATATTTTTTGAGGGGCATTCTTTTTAATGTGTGACAGCAATTGTTTTCGGCGAGGGTTCAGGTAAGTGTTGGGGTTCGAGGTACGGCGTTCCGGCTTGGAGCATGGTCGTACAGAGCCTGCAGACAATAATTCGAAAAGTGTTTTGGGCAATAAAGACAGCACGTCTTTTGCGGCGCGGCTGTCAGCGTTGTTTAAAGACGCAATCAGAGGCAGTTGAGAAACAATACCATATTCATGTGTGAACAGCAAAGCATAGGCAATAAGATTGGCACAAAGCAAATTACCCGTGATGAACGGTATG
>Ga0180430_10000647_pt1 | contig 37142 bp, 34 predicted proteins | sample SS_ome_9_FD_132999 | JGI IMG/M metagenome (GOLD analysis project Ga0180430, IMG submission 132999) | Hypersaline lake sediment archaeal communities from the Salton Sea, California, USA - SS_1_S_2 metaG | ecosystem: Environmental > Aquatic > Non-marine Saline and Alkaline > Hypersaline >...
GTTCTGCATCTCGTACCCAGGTATCAAAAGCCGCTTTTGGCATCTCTAATTGCAATTGGCCAAGGGCAGCTTGCCAAGCTTGCTTTCCTTCCATGAACCCCGTCCTCCTCACCTCTTCAAGAAAGAAGTATACTAAGTTATCGGATTCTCCCCTTCCGATAAACCAAGGCCTGGTCAAGCACCAGACAAGCTGTATTCTCTATGTAAAAAATCCCAAAATGGGGGAACGCTTCAAGCCTAATTTTAACGGATGAAGGTAACATGGGCAATCCTGCCCTCTAAATAAAATGAATTTGTTAAGGTTTGAAATCTTAAGGAAAAGGTCTGGTTTTCAGGTATTGGCTGATCGGGTCCTTAAGTAGTGTTATTACGCTTGATTTGGTGCTTGTTAAATCTATCACCCCTACAGATGGGGGTAGTAAAAGGGGATGAATTCCTAATCTTAAAATATTCTTGAAAAGTCATTTCCGGTATTTTCGAAATTAAACACATCTACTTGAATCTCAGCTATCTGCAAGCCTTTTTTCGTTATCCGATCGACTTTGATTGTGTAATGATCCCAAGAAAACAACCTTGAAAAATTGAGTTTGGGATGATCCGCGAGGTTAGTAGCATATACCCGCGCATCCTTCAGGGAAGGTAACTCTATGTTAGAATTTGAAGCATGGATGATAATGGTTCCCCTCCAGTAAAGACCTTCCTTCCCATTTCATTGATCCTGGCAATTCCTGGACTGATCCTGCTGATCTATATCGTAACCCAAACAGTTCCAGAGTTGCAGAACCGCTGGTTATTTTATGCGGCTGTTATTATTTCCTTCACAGGCTCCTCTATTCCCATCGTCGCCTATTTGAACCGGATCATAAAGCTATTTGGACCTGCGAATTATGAGACAGTTATTCGCGAAGGTATCATGATCGGCCTTTATTTCGCAATCCTGTTATGGTTGAACAAAGGCCAGGTGTTGAGTTTTGGCCTGGCATTGATCCTGGCGATCGGCTTGATCCTGGTTGAGCTGCTGATTCGACTGCGCAACCGGAGCGCCTGGCATCCCGAGTCTTAATTATTGATTTACTCAGGTTCCCTCTATGAATGATTTAAGCCAAATTCCATCTGTTGATCAGATCCTAAGCGGAAAAGAGGGATTGTCCATGGTGGAGGAGTATGGACATCAAGCGACCGTAGACGCTGTCCGGTCTTGCCTGGACCTGGTCCGAAAGGATTTCTTGGAAAATGGCAGCGTGGTTCCTGACCTCACTGGCCTCTTGATGATGATCGCAGATCTGCTGCGTGAGCGTTTGAAACCAACCCTGATTCCTGTTATCAATGCTTCCGGTGTGATCATTCATACGAATTTGGGAAGAGCGCCTTTAAGCAAATCTGCCTTACAAGCGGTTTGTGATGTCAGCGGAGGATACTCCACTCTCGAGTTCAGTTTGGAGACAGGGGGGAGGGGTTCAAGACTGATCCATGCTGAATCTCAATTCCAACAACTGCTGGGTGCTGAAGCTGCACTGGTTGTGAATAATAACGCCTCTGCAGTTCTATTAAGCCTGACAGTCTTAACCAGAGGGAAGAAAGTGATCATATCCCGATCCCAGCTTGTGGAGATTGGGGGAGGGTTCCGCATCCCAGAAGTGCTGCGCCATTCGGGAACTGAACTTGTAGAAGTTGGAACAACAAATAAAGTGCACCTCTTTGATTATGAAGGTGCTTTCAGCGAAGAGACCAGCGCTGTGATGAGAGCGCACTCATCCAATTATTCTATTGTTGGTTTTACCAGCGAGCCCGAGATTGCCGAGATCATTAAAAGCGCTCATGCCGCAGGTTTATGGTTCTTTGATGATCTGGGATCCGGGGCATTGCTAGATACCAGCACCTACGGCTTGAAACACGAACCGATGGTCCAGGAATCACTGGCTGCCGGAGCCGATCTGGTTTGTTTTTCAGGTGATAAGCTGCTGGGTGGCCCGCAGGCAGGGATCATCCTGGGAAAGAAAGAATTAATCGACCAGTTAAAGGTCCATCCCCTGGCCAGAGCGATCCGGGCAGATAAGATGGCCCTCAGCGCCCTTTCAGCCACCCTCGATCACTATATTAAAGGAGAGGCACTCGTGAGAGTACCTGTCTGGCAAATGATCTCTGCTGACCAGGGATCGATCAAGACCAGGGCAGAAATGTGGAAGAAAGCTCTCAAGGGTGGAGATCTGGTTGAGGCGCAATCGATGGTTGGCGGCGGTTCCCTCCCAGGGGAGACTCTACCAACTACTGTCCTCGCCCTCGATGTGGACCATCCCAATCAACTTCTTGAGATCCTGCGCAATGGCTCACCTTCTGTAGTTGCCAGGGTTGAGGATGATAGAGTATTGCTGGACCCGCGCACAGTTCTGCCTGATAGGGATCTGGACTTTATCAATGCATTACAAACAGCATGGAGTAAATATGAAAAATGATCTCACCCAAATTATGGAACGGGAGAATATCGATGCTTTGTGGGTCATGGGAGATGCTTCGCATAACCCTTCGATGACCTATTTCACTGGTAATGCTCATGTGAGCTCCGCGGATCTGATTCTGATCAGAGGAAAGGACCCGATGATTTTCTGCAATTCCATGGAACGCGAGGAAGCTGCTTCTACAGGTTTTGAGGTGATTGTCACAGCAAAATATGGGATGTTGAAGCTGATTGAGGAATCCCAGGGAAACCTGATGGAAGCCAGCGCCAAACTCCGCAAATTGATGTTTGAGGAGATCGGGCTGACTAGCGGCAGGGTATCGGTATATGGCAAACTGGAAATCGGCCCTGTCCTGGGCACCTTGAAATACCTTGAAAAATTGCTGCCCGAGATCGAGTTCATCGGTGAGGGTGGGGATTCTCTCTTACTGGAAGCTCGGGCAACCAAAGATATCCATGAGATTGAGCGCATCCGGGCAATGGGAAAGATCACAACTGAGGTGGTAGGAAAAACAGCAGCCTATTTGCAGTCCTGTCAGGTAAACGAAAATGAGATCCTGCTGCGGGAAAACGGTGAAGAGCTGACAATTGGCGCCATGCATAACATGATCAATTATTGGTTGGCAGAGCTGGGTGTAGAGAATCCTTTGGGATGCATATTCGCCATGGGGCGGGATGCCGGAGTTCCGCACAGTGCCGGAACCCATGAGGACGCTATCAAATTAGGAAAGACGATTATCTTCGATATCTATCCCCAGGAAGCTGGTGGAGGATATTTCTTCGATTTCACGCGAACCTGGTGCCTGGGTTATGCCCCGGAGGATGAAACTGCTCTTTATAATGATGTGAAATCAGTCTACCAGGCCATTATGAAAGAGATGATGATGGATGAACCAGCAGTCAGCTTCCAGGACCGTACCTGTGAGCTGTTCGAAGCCAAAGGCCACGGGACCATCCGCCAGGATAGTCAACTGGAGTCCGGTTACGTACACAGCCTGGGGCATGGATTGGGGTTGAATGTTCATGAAAGGCCCTGGTTCAGCAAACGGGGCGCTGATAGCGATATACTGGATGCTGGTTCTGTAGTTACCATAGAGCCTGGCCTGTATTATCCGGATAAAGGCATGGGTTGCCGGTTGGAAGATACGGTCTGGGTTCGGCCAGATGGAAAGATGGAGATACTGGCAGAGTACCCTTATGATTTGGTTTTGCCCATGGAACATTGGAAGGGCTAAAACCTTTAAATAAGAGAATTAATCAGGTGGATATATGAGTGGAAATCAATTAGAGGAAACCCCGAGGATAGATTTGGATAACCCGCCGGCTCGCATCCTGGGTATTGAGAGTTCCTGCGATGAAACCGCAGCGGCTGTTGTGGAAAATGGACGCGAGATCCTTTCCAACGCAGTAGCGTCACAGGTGGATCTGCACGCCCAATTTGGCGGTATATTTCCTGAAGTCGCTTCCAGGCAGCATATCCTGTCTATTTATCCGATCGTTGACCAGGCCCTCAAGGATGCTCATCTAAAACTATCCGACCTGGATGGCATAGCAGTCACCCGCGGTCCTGGCCTTCCCGGCTCTCTGGTAGTTGGCATCAATATGGCAAAGGGATTGGCAATCGGAAGTGGTTTACCTCTTCTAGGAATCAATCATCTGGAGGGGCATCTGTATTCTGCCTGGCTGGAGGAAGAGGGCAAGAAAAAGAAGAAAACTCCCAAGTTCCCGCTGCTGGCTTTGATTGTATCAGGGGGACATACTGAATTGATATTGATGAAGGAGCACCTGGTTTACGAAAGGTTGGGCGGCACGCTAGATGATGCTGCTGGAGAAGCTTTTGATAAGGTAGCCAGATTGCTTGAGTTGGGTTATCCAGGAGGGCCGGCGATCCAGGAAGCGGCCACAGATGGAGATCCAAATGCTTTTGATTTTCCGCGCTCTTGGCTGGAAGACAGCTTAATTTTTCCTTCAGCGGCTTGAAGACCGCAGTCTTACGAAAAGTGCAGCAGCTTGAAAAACAAAAAAGCAAACTGCCAAAGAAAAATCTGGCAGCCAGCTTTCAGGCAGCAGCGGTTGATGTTCTATTTCAGAAAACGTTGCGGGCAGCTGAAGAATTTGGCACGAAGGATATCCTGATAGCAGGTGGAGTTTCGGCCAATCAGGCGTTAAGGGGTAAGTTCAAGGGGCAGAGGAAATACAGTGTTCATATCCCACCGCTATTCCTGTGTACAGATAACGCAGCCATGATCGCCGGTGCGGGTTGTTACCGATTCCATGCCGGTCAGCGAGACAGCTTTGAGATGGATGCTGCCCCAACCTGGGCTATCTCTGATCTGTAATTGGTCGCCACTTTTAATGGTTGAGAGAATCAATTTGCTAACCTCTGGAGGTGGATGATGTCGAGATTAAAAGATTTCTTAATCAAGATCAAGGTCGGTCAGTGGGTCCTGATCACAGCCGGAGCACTGGCATGCTATACAGCTTTTATTGTCGGGGTAGCAGATAATCCGCCTGGAATCATTTCTCTCTACATCGGGCTCTCCTTCCTGGCTGGAGCATGGGTTTGGAATTGGCCTTCACCGCGAGATTTTTGGACCCTGCTGATGATCTCGATCGCTGCTTTCCCGGTTAGTGTAGTTCTCCATAATATGTTCTATGCGCTGGCCTCTCTCATTAATGAGTCCCAGATCCTGGCAAATTTATTGGGATTCCTGGATGCATTATTCTTTTTGGCTGCAGTAATGGTAGTTGGCCCAACAGCATTGGTCGCGTTGATTGGGGGTATCTATACCAGCTGGAATGGGATGAACAGACTGACCTTAAAAAACCGCAGTTACCGTCGGTTTCAGGAAAAACATATTATTAAGGATAAGACACTCAGGAAATTGGTCAATCTGGCCCGACAATCCGCCTCAGGAGCCAATAGGCAGCCATTGAAATTCATTCTTTCAAATACAGAAGATAAGAACCAGCTGATTTTCCCAACGTTATCTTGGGCAGGTTATTTGAAAGATTGGCAGGGTCCGATCGAGGGAGAACGTCCTGCTGGCTACATTGTACTGTTGGGGGATAATGAACTCGCCAATAGTTTTCAGTATGATGCTGGCATCGCCAGCCAGAGCATCACCCTCGGAGCAGCGGAATTTGGACTGGGCGCTTGCCTGATCGGTTCGATAAAGAAGGATGCTTTGAGAAAGGCCCTGGTAATCCCGGATCAATTTGAGATCCTGCTGGTGATCGCCCTTGGAAAACCCGCTGAGCGAGTAGTGCTGGATGATATTGGCCAGGATGGCGGGATCAAATACTGGCGGGATGAGAAAGAGATACATCATGTTCCAAAAAGAGGATTGGAGGAATTGATCCTGGACCTATAACGACCTCTCACCCTGGATAATTCGACAGATGCATCGCAATTCTAGCGATGTATTTGTTTTTAATGGACTCTCCTTTTGGCCAGGGTTATATATACCTTTTGATTGGGAGAAATATCCCATCTTATGGCCGATGGCAGAAATTGGAAAAAAAGTAGACTTATATCGTAAGAGTCTTGGTGAACCTTAAGCACGGCAATGATAAGAGGAGGGGTATATGTTCGATACGACTTTAGACTATTTTAAGACACAGCAGAAGGAGCTGCATCGACAGGCAGGTGAATATCATTTGGTGCGGTCGTTAAGCGACCCTCAACCTTTCTTGTCCAGGCTGTATTCTGCCATCGCCCAGAAAATGATTTTGTCTGGTGAAAGAATAATGGATCGAATGAGAACCGCAAGCTGAGTATGGATGGATTCAGATAGAAGTGATTGTACTTTCCATCCTGGTTCTGATCTTGCCTGGGTTTGATTTTGAGTAGAATGGGACCTATAACTATCTTGTTGGGTTTTCAGATTTGATCTGCAGCCGGGAAGCCAACTGACCTCCCAGGAAAATTCCACCTAGATCGAACGCCAGATCCAACCAGCTGAAGGCCCGATAGACCAGGAAGGTTTGAGAAAGCTCTTCCATGGCAGCTACTATAGCGACAAAAAGACTGCCCACGAGTATATTCAAATTCAGTATCCTGACTCTTTTGGATTTATTAAGTAGATTTATTAATAAAGAAAAGATGCCCATCAGCAGGAAGTGACCAACCTTGTCCAGCCCGGGAATATTGTAGATAAACGGAAAATATACAGGCCCCAAGCCCAGATTGGCGATGATTACGATCAGGATCAGGACCAGGATGAACACCCCACTCAACCACTTAATTCCCTTCATCTAGAACTCGAAGAATAGCATCCAGGCTGATTGGGCCTTCACGAAGGATTTTCAGTTCTTCCCCGCTGCAATCCAACACGGTAGAAGCCTCTCCTCCGAAGACGGGGCCGCCATCTAGGATCAGGTCGATCCTGCCACCGAGCTGCTGAAGTACATCACCTGCAGTAAGGGCGCTTGGTTCACCAGATAAATTTGCCGAAGTGGCTGCCAGCGGACCTGTTAACCTCAGGAGATTGCGAACCTCGTCCAGGTCTGGAATTCTAACCCCGATAGTTGGAGTGGGGGAGAGATTTTCCGGCAGTCTGGATGAAGCAGGAAGGACAAGGGTCAATGCTCCTGGCCAGAAATTGGCAACGATCTTCCGGATACGGGAAGAAAGCGGTGGAGTGATCTCATCCAGATCTTGCACATCGCTTCCCAGGATGGGGATGGCTTTAATTTGGGAACGTCCCTTCACATCGTAGATCTTGTCGATGGCCTTTTTATTAAAAGCTGAAACACCGATGCCGTAAACCGTGTCGGTCGGGAAGGCGATTACTCCGCCAGACTGAATAACTGCAGCAGCCAGCTTCTTTGCATTGGGATTGACCAGTGAGTGTAGTCGGGTTTCTTTATTCATCGATTTTCAAGGTCAAATAGCGATCCTTGCCTGATAGATCCGGGAGCAGGTGGATAGTGATACCAGGCCAGATCTCCTTAGCAAGAGTGAGTGCGGCTATACCGCAGTCCTCATCCAATTCCAGAAAGATCACACCGCCGGGATTTATGTGTTGGCCTGAATCTTTAAGGACTTCCTTGATATAGTGTAACCCATCCTTGCCGCCGTCCAAAGCCAGGGTAGGTTCTGATTGAAAAACTGGTAAAGATCTGAGTTTATCCGATGGAATATAAGGAAGATTGGCAATCAGGAGATCGATGGGTTTGCTGATCCCTGATAAAAGGTCCCTTTCCAGGAAATCGATTTGAGAGAGGACATCATGCTTGTTGGCATTATCTATTGCTACCTGAAGGGCTGAAGGAGAAATATCAGTTGCTATGACCTGCAGATCGGGTATTGATTTTGCGAGTGAGACCGCTATACAACCAGATCCGGTGCCGATCTCCAGACAGGATCTCTTCCCGGGGTGATCCCGCAGCCAGTTGAGGGCCAATTCAACCAGTCCTTCTGTTTCTGGGCGGGGGATCAGAACATCTGGTGTGATCTTAAACTGAAGTTGAAAAAATTCCCACTCTCCAAGTACGTAGGGCAGGGGTATGTTCCCCTTGAGCTGTTCCAGGGCTGTGTTCAGGCGCTGGACCTGGGAAGCTGTTAAATCAGGGGAGGGGTGAGCGATAAGCTCGGATTTGGTCTTGCCGCTGATATGACTTAACAAAACCAATGAATCCAGGTACGGGGATTCACTATAGGACTTAAGCTGATCCTGGATATTCTTCAGCATGGTTCCTTGGGGATTTTTTATTCTTCAAATCCTGCTTCAGCGAGGCGTTTGGCTTCATCCTCAGTGGCCAGCTCATCTATGAATGGATCGATCTCACCATCCAGAACAGCTGCTAATTGGTGCACTGAAAAATTGATCCGGTGATCCGTAATCCTTGATTGGGGGAAATTATATGTGCGAATCTTCTCTGAACGATCTCCAGAACCGACCTGGGATTTCCGGTCAGCGTCCTGCTCCTGCTGACGTTTATTTTCTTCAATTTCATATAGCCGAGCTTTGAGGATGCTCAGCGCTCGAGCCCTGTTCTGTCCCTGGGAGCGTTCATCCTGGCATTGGACCACAATACCGGTGGGCTTGTGGGTTAACCGGATTGCAGTGGAGTTTTTCTGGACACTCTGTCCGCCAGGTCCACCCGCTTTGTAAACATCCATTTGAATCTCATTGGCAGAAATATCAATCTCATCCACGTCATCGACTTCAGCCAGTACTGCCACGGTAGCTGTGGATGTATGGACTCTTCCTTGTGACTCTGTCTCAGGAACGCGCTGCACTCTATGTACACCGGATTCATATTTTAGTTTGGAGAATACGTTTTTACCTTTGATCAGAGCTGTCACTTCTTTCAATCCACCCACACCACTCTCACTCATTGACATGAGCTCAATTTTCCAATTTTGCCGCTCAGCATAGCGACTGTACATCCGATACAGGTCGCCTGCAAAAAGCCCTGCTTCATCGCCACCGGCGCCGGCTCGGATTTCAAGGATGACATTGCGTCCATCGCGCGTATCACGGGGAACCAGCATCAATTTCAATTTACCTTCAAGTTCTGCAATCTCTTCAGTCAGGCTGTGTATTTCCATTTCAGCCAGTTCTTTCATTTCCTGATCACCACTTTCAGCCAATGATTTGGCCCCTTCCAATTGTTCGAGGGCTTTCTTATAGCGTTGGATAGATCCGATAAAAGGATCCAGTTCAGCTTTTTCCTTACCAAGGTCTGCAGCCAGCTTGTAATCATCACCGACTGTCAACAGGTTTTGATTGATTTCTTCATAACGGCTTTCAATACCGGCTAATTTGTCTAATAACATTTTCATAAGATATTCTCTTTGGATCTGTTTTGGCAATTGCGGGAGAAATTATACCACTCTGATAAGGACAGGGAGACAGGGGGGGTGAATGACTGGGTGACAGGGAGGAAAAGGATTTAGAGAAAGGGAACTTCCAGCTTTGCTGATATCAAGTTTCACTCGATCGCCGAGTCTCCTGGCCTCCAATTCTCCTGTTCTTGCAGCAATAATCCATTGCATACCGTGTTCGTTCGTGCTATAATTCAGTCGTTCAAACCCCTCATTAAGGTCAAATTGAACCAAGTTTATCCCCTATTCCCGCTTTAGCGATCATAAGTTGGTGTATTCTGTTGGAGATATATCCAACTACATTCTAATTGTATTATCTACTATGAAGGCTATCCCTAGAGAGAAAAAATATGGAAACTAAAGAGCTTGCTGCTAAACCCTTGGCTGAATTAAGAAATATTGCCGAAGAGTTAAACGTGAACCGGGCCAAATGGCTAAAGAAAGAAGCACTATTGTTAGAGATCAAACGCGCTGACGCCGAGCTGAACGGCCGTGAAGTTCGCGGAGGCATCCTTGAGATCATGAGCGAAGGTATAGGTTTTCTGCGTTCCGCCAATTATCAGTCTGGACCGGATGATATTTACGTTTCCCAATCCCAGATCAGGCGTTTTGATCTGCGCAGTGGAGACCTCGTCATCGGTGATGTTCGCCCTCCCAGAAATTCTGAAAGACATTACGGTTTGTTAAAAGCAGAAAGCGTAAACGGCCTGGACCCCAATGAAGCGAAACGGCGTCCTGATTTCCACTCTCTCATCCCCATTTTTCCTAATGAGCGTTTTGACCTGGAAACTTCTCCCCATATTACCTCGACCCGCCTGATCAATCTGATCACCCCAGTGGGGCGCGGCCAACGTGGCTTGATCGTATCTCCGCCTAAAGCAGGAAAGACAACGATCTTGAAAGAAATGACCAATGCTGTATCTGGCAAATATCCGAATGTACATTTAATAGTGGCTTTGATCGGTGAGCGACCTGAAGAGGTCACAGACATGGACCGATCGGTGGACGCTGAAGTGATCTCTTCCACTTTCGATGAACCGGTTTCCTCCCATGTGCGCGTTGCTGAGATGGTATTGGAAAGAGCAAAAAGATTGGTTGAATCCGGAATGGATGTGGTGGTTATGCTGGACTCGATCACACGTCTTGCCCGGGCCTATAACCTGGTAGTCACTCCTTCGGGAAGAACGCTCTCTGGTGGTATTGATCCATCCGCTCTCTATCCACCCAAACGTTTCTTTGGCGCTGCCCGTAATATTGAGGAAGGCGGTTCACTGACAATCATCGGCACCTGCCTGGTCGATACAGGATCAAGGATGGACGATGTGGTCTATGAGGAATTCAAAGGAACCGGTAATATGGAACTCCACCTTTCTCGTACCTTACAGGAACGGCGAGTGTTCCCGGCAATTGAAATTTCACGATCTTCAACCCGGCGGGAAGAACTGCTGCTTGGGCCTGATCTCACACCACGGGTCTGGTTGATGCGCAGAATGTATGATCAGATGGTCTCAGATCCTCCTCATGGGGCTGGTATGGATCAGGCTTCAGCTACTGAGACGATCTTGAAGAGGATCAGTGAGACCAGTGATAATGAAGAATTCCTGGCCACTTTGAACGAATAATTTACTTCCCAGGTAGTAAAATATAAAAATGCGTAGGGACTTACTACTTTCCTGGTTTTTATGGGTTGTGGCATTTATCTTTTTAGCTGGCGCGGGATATCTATCCTGGGTCAAATACATTACAGATCAAGAGATCACATTATCCCAACCAGAAACTGATACTATCGTTCAACAGCCGAAGCAGGCTGCGATTGACTACCGCATCCCGGATTTTGTGTTGGATGAAATTGAACCTGCGATAACCCGGACTACCAAACTTGATACGTCGATCCCCGAGAGGGAGAATACCAAGCCCATAACTCACCTGGTTACCTTCAATGATTCCATGTTTGGCCTTGCTGATCAATACAACCTGGAACCGGAATCGATCCTGTGGTCGAACTATGACACGCTCCAAGACAATCCTCATTCCCTCACGCCGGGGATGGAATTGATAATCCCTGCCATTGATGGGATCTATTACCAATGGGAAGTAGGGGATGATGTTGATTCTGTTGCTGCCAAGTTCAAGACCGATCCGGAATCGATCATCAATTGGATTGGTAATGATCTGGACTTGCTGAATCCGGTTATCGAAGCTGGTGACATGGTGATGATCCCTGAAGGAAAACGGGATTTGCAGCAGTGGATCATCCCAACAATTGCCAGGGGAGCAGCTGGAGTGTCTTCCGGTGTTTACGGTGGAGGGGCTTGCTCAGGTCCTTTTGAAGGTCTCTACGGCGGCGGAGGTTTTATTTGGCCTACAATTGGCCATACGCTTTCTGGTAACGACTATTGGTCAGGTCACCTGGCAATCGATATCGGCCTGGTGGCTGGCGAGCCAGTATTCGCCTCGGATTCTGGTGTAGTTGTCTTTGCAGGCTGGGCCACAGGGGGCTACGGCAATGTAGTTGTGGTTGATCATGGAACAGGCTATCAGACCCTCTATGCTCACCTTTCTGCAGTTACGTCAGGCTGCGGCCAAAGTGTAGTACAAGGTCAAACGATCGGATTGGGAGGAAATACCGGCAACTCGACCGGTGCTCACCTGCACTTTGAGGTCCGCTTCCAGGGAGGTTTTGTGAATCCCTGGTTTGTATTACCTCCTCCCTAATTATTATTTTAAGGAGACAAAAATGGGAATTGATAAACAGGATCAGGATTTCGAAACCGAAGTTATCGCAGAAACGGATAATTTTCTAGCCTGGCGAGCGGATGAACCCGATGGTGAATCCACCTATCACCTGGAGCTAAATAATCTGACAGTGCACTTTTTTGCAGAAGAATGGGAAGAATTCTTGAAGTTGATCGAATTAATCTAAGGTCTGAAATGTACCAAGAATAGAGTAGGGATATAACTCTCCTTTGAGGGCTGTGTCCCTTTTTGTTTCTCTGGCATGCAAGGCTTTCATTATTTACTCAGGATCTCACCATGATCCATAGCAAGGAAAAGCCCGGGGGGAAGAAGATCGATTACAGATGGGATATAATGGAAATGTTAATATCAAACTTGGAAAAGTATTCCAAATCCCATCCCGGAAGGGCTTTTTATCTGGATAATAACCTGGATCTTATATGACATCTACCCTCTATTTAATTGATGGACATGCCCTGGCTTACAGGACTTATTTTGCCATAACGCAAGGTGGTACCAATTCGGAAAGATGGCTGACCAGCAAAGGTGAACCTACGGCCGGTATCTATGGATTTACAAGTGTACTGCTGAGAATATTGGAGCAGGAAAGGCCCGACTACCTGGCAGTTGTCTTTGATACAGGAAAAACATTCCGGGATGAGCTGTTCCCCGAGTACAAGGCTACCCGTGAAAAAATGCCTGATGACCTGCGTGTCCAAATCGAACGGATCAGGAAGCTGGTTGATACATTCAATATTCCCCGAGCAGAGCTGGAAGGGTATGAGGCGGATGACGTTCTGGGAAGTCTGGCGAACTGGGCTGTGGACAAAGGTCTGGCGGTAAAGATCATCACTGGCGATAAGGATCTGCTTCAGCTTGTCAATGATCGCATCACGGTCAATCTTCCTGGAAAGTCACTTAGTGATGCCAAAGATTATTTCAGGCAGGACGTCAAAGAATCGTTGGGCGTTTGGCCCGAACAGGTTGTGGATTTTAAGGCGATCATTGGCGACAGATCAGATAATATTCCTGGAGTCTATGGTGTGGGGAAGAAGACAGCTGAAAAACTGCTAGATGAATATGAAACCCTGGATAATATTTACGATCATATTGAAGAGGTGGGTGGTAGATTCCAAACGAAACTGGTAGAAGGAAAAGAGGACGCATATCTGAGCCAAAAGTTAGCCACAATTGTCTGTGACCTGGGGGTTGAGATCGATCTTGAGCAAGCCAAACCCGATCAGTTTGATCCACTTAAGGTCAGGAATATGTTCCGGGAGCTTGAATTTGGCTCTCTATTGAATAGATTGGCTGTTGTCGAAGAGATCTATGGAAAATCGGTATCTGAAGGGCAGATAAGCCTTTTTTCTGCACCTGCAGAAAAGACATCAGAATTCTTGACTACTACGGAAGATCCCGGGTCAATCAAAGTAGAGGTAATCACCACTCAGGCCCAATTAAAAGAATTGGGAGAATATCTTTCGAAGGCAGAGCAGATCGCTTTTGACACAGAGACCACATCTACGGACCAGATGCAAGCCAAATTGGTAGGCATCTCGCTTGCTGTAACAGATGATGGTGGTTACTATATCCCTGTGGGGCACATCGACGGGGAACAGCTCCCGCTGGATCAAGTTTTAGATGTATTGCGGGGGCCATTGACGAATCCGAATATCCCTAAAATGGGCCATAACCTGAAATATGATTATGTCATACTGGCCCGGGAAGGATTACTGGTCTATCCGCTCAGTTTTGACAGCATGATCGCGGAATGGCTGATCAATCCTTCATCGAGGAACCTGGGGCTCAAGAAACTGGCCTGGGTCCGTCTGGATCGTCAGATGAGTGAGATAGAAACGTTAATAGGTAAGGGAAAATCTCAGATCACAATGGCTGAAGTGGCTATCCAGGACGCAGCCCGATACGCGGTCGAAGACGCCGTGATGGTTTTGCTTTTGCGTCCGATCCTCTTGCAGGATTTGAAAGAGACAGAAAGCACAAACCTTTACCGGGATATGGAAATGCCCCTGGTTTCAGTTCTGGCCGCGATGGAAATGGAAGGAATTAGTCTTGATACCGCTTTCCTAGCAGAGATGTCCGTTCGACTGGAAACCGAATTGGATCAACTCCAGAAAAAGATCTATCAGGGCGTTGGCCAGGAGTTCAACCTCAATTCACCCAAGCAGTTATCGGAAGCATTGTTCCAGACATTGAAATTGACACCTCCGGGACGGAGCAGTAAAACTGCCAGTGGCTACTATTCTACTGCAGCAGATGTGCTTGTCTTATTGAAAAAGCAGCATCAGGTGCCAGCCTGGGTCTTGCAATATCGAGAATATTCAAAATTGAAATCAACTTATGTGGATGCCTTGCAGGAACAGGTCAATCCCGAGACCAAGCGAGTCCACACCTCCTATAATCAAACGGGATCTGTCACAGGCCGAATCGCCTCGACTGACCCAAACCTGCAGAATATACCTGTCCGCACCGAGCTGGGCAAACAGGTCAGAGAAGCCTTTGTGGCCGGGCCGGGTATGTCCCTGGTAGCAGTGGATTATTCCCAGATTGAGCTCAGGGTAGCTGCCCATATGGCAGAAGACAAAGCCATGCTGGAAGCCTTCCGTGAAGGGCGGGATATTCACAGCACTACCGCGGCGGCGATCTACGATATTTCCCTGGACGAGGTAAGTCCAGGGCAGCGCAGGGAAGCCAAGGCAATCAATTTTGGCTTGATCTATGGTATGAGCTCGTTTGGTTTGACCCAAACAACGGATTTGACGTTGGCTGAGGCAGAGACCTTTGTGGAAACCTATTTCCAGCGATTTCCGGGTGTGAAATCCTACCTTGACAATATCAAGGTCCAGGCCAAAGAGATCGGATACGTGGAGACTTTACTGGGAAGAAGAAGGTATTTCCCCAGGTTGGCTACCACCACTGATCATAATCTGCGGCGGAGGGAAGAACGGGAGGCCATCAATGCTCCCATCCAGGGTACGGCAGCAGATATCATGAAATTGGCGATGATCTCCGTTGCGGCTGAACTTGAAAAATCAGAGCTGAAAGGCAGAATATTGCTGCAGGTTCACGATGAACTTGTTCTTGAAGTTCCCGAGGATGAAGTTAACAAAACTATTAAGCTTGTACAATCTGCTATGGAAGATGTATACTCTTTAGAGATTCCCCTGACGACCGATGCCCAGTACGGGAAGAATTGGGGTTCCTTGGTGAAATACAAAGAAGAATGATGAAGAGAGATTTTAATGACTGATCAAATGCAAGAGCTCCAAAATTTGATATCAAAAGGTAATTCTGCTGCCTGGGATCAGAAATGGAGTGACGCGGCGGATTATTATCAGCAAGCTCTCGAAATTGCCCCGGAAAACTTCAAGGCATTGACAAATCTCGGTTTGGCTTATTTCGAGATGCATGACTATCATGAGGCCCTCAACTCATACAGCAAAGCAATTGAACTGAATGCTGAAGATCCTGCACCATATGAGAAGATGTTCTTGATCTATGAAGCGCTTGCCCAACCAAATGAGGCGGTGAAATCAGCTTTGCATGCGGCAGAATCCCATCTGAAAAACGAAGATATCCAAAAGGCGATTGAGAATTGGAAGCGTGTAGTCGAGATTGATCTCCATAATATCAAAGCCCATGCCCGGCTGGGTATGGTTTATGAAAGGCTGGGCAAGAAAAAACTGGCAGTCAGTGAATATATCAACACGGCTGGATTGCTGCAACTTTCTGGCAATATTGAAAAAGCTTCCGAATCCATTGACCGCGCCCTGCAGTGCTCCCCGGAGAATATTATCGCTCTCAGGGCGAAAGAGATCCTCCACCAGGGGCGCCAGCTTCCTCTGCCAGAGCCGGTCATGATGGACCCAGCTGAAGAAATTAAAATGGATGTTGCCCAGCTGGAAGCTCCAGAGCCAGCGGCGCCAACAGTGTATGAGAATCCAATCGTCGAAGCAGTGGACAAAGCCATGATCATTCTGGCGGAAGCGCTATTCGAAGAACAGATCTTTGAAAAAGGTGGAAAGTCCCAGCGCAATGTTGAACTGGATGAAGGCTTAAGCTGGAATGTGGAAGGGGGTGCGGATCTGACCGATGATAGTCTGCTGAAACTTCATGTCTCTCAGGCAATTGAGCACTATTCTTCCGGAAATGAAAAAGAAGCAGCTGATCATATTAAATCTGCTATTGATGATGGCTATACAAATCCTGCAGCATATTTCCTGCTGGGTTTCCTATACACGAAGCTAGGCAGGGCTGAAAGCGCAACACGGTCCCTGACCAAATCAGTATCTCATGGTAATTTTGCCCTTGCCTCTCGGCTGCTGCTGGCAAATCAGTACAGCAATGCAGAGCAGTGGGTTCAAGCCAGTAAGGAATATCTGGAAGCGCTTCGTATTGCGGATACATCCCTGGTTGATAAAGAGGAAGTTGAAGATCTGATACACCTCTATGAAGTAATGATGGATGATCTTGAGCAGCGGGAAGGGGATGAAGCTTATATCGAAATGAGTAAGCATATTGAGGAAATGCTGCTCCGTCCAGATTGGCGTGATGTACTGACGGACTTGAGAACCAAAGGTAGAACGGAAGGTGGAATATTACTACCCCAGATGGATGCTTTGCTGGATGACCGCAGAAGTCAGATTATGGGTATTCATAGGGATATCATGGACCTGGCAGCAGAAGGTTTCTATGGCGCAGCTATGGAAAAAGCTTTCTTTGCTATCAAGAACGCGCCAACATTCCTTCCCCTGCATATAACTATCGGCGATCTTCTCATGGAACAGGACAAAATTTCCGGCGCTGTAACAAAATACCTCGCTGTGGCAGATGTCTATGCCGTTCAGGGGAAAACAGAACGTGCATTGGCGATGCTGACGAAAGTGATAGACCTCCAACCCATGAATATCGAAGTTCGCCAACGGCAAATCGATCTGCTGGAAGAGTATGGCAAGAAGGAAGAAGCCATAACTGAATATATTAACCTGGCAGAGGTTTTCTTCCCCTTGGCGGAATTGGACAGTGCTCGATCAGCGTATTCAAAAGCTCTGGAACTTGCTCAGACAACAACCGACGATGGTGGAATAAAACTCAAACTGCTCCATCGTTTGGCTGATATTGACATACAGCGCCTCGATTGGGAATCTGCGATCAATACGTACGCGGCAATTTGTGAAACCTCACCGCAGAACTTGAAAGCAAGTATCTCCCTGGTGGATTTGCATTATCGCTTAGGGCAAAAACCCTCCGCTGAAAGAGAAATTGATCGTTTTGTTGAGCAGTACGATATCTCAACGGATTCTGAGTCAATTCACGGCTACCTGGCTGCTTTGAAAGAGGAGATCCCAGGAGAGGAATATATATTCCGACGATTGGTCGATCTTTTCATCCACCTTGGACAGAATGACCTGGCAATAAGCGAGCTGGATAAGTTGGGTGAGATGCTGCTGGATAGCGGGCGCAGGAACGAAGCGGTTGAAGTCATTGAAGAGATTATCCGTCTGGGCCCGGCAAATGCTGATGCTTACCAAAATTTACTTCAACAGATAAAGCCTTAAGTGGATTTTCCTTTAGTTTGAAGTTTTTAGATATTCTTGACACTGCAATAAATACTGGATTGGTTTGAATGATGGATCTCCAAGATCAAATCAAAAAGTCTATGGCAGGTGATTTGGAATCTTTTAACCAGATCATTTTATCTTTCCAATCCCAAATCTATAACCAGGCATATCGGATCATTGGTGAACCGGATGCAGCTGCGGATGCGACCCAGGAAGCTTTTATCTCTGCTTATAAGAAATTACATACCTATCGCGGAGGATCATTTAAAAGCTGGTTGCTGAGAATTGTCAGCAATGCCTGTTATGACGAGTTCCGTCGAAGAAAGCGAAAACCCGTCGTGCCCTTGTATCCGGAAGGGGATGATGGAGATGAGATAGATTCAGCAAGTTGGTTAGAGGATCCAGCAGAAAAACCTGAGGATTCTCTGCAGCGCAGAGAATTATCCGAAGCGATCCAATACTGTTTGGATCGCTTGGAATACGAGTTCAGGACCATCGTTGTCCTGGTTGATATTCAGGGTCTGGATTATGCTTCAGCAGCCGAGATCACAGACCGGCCACTGGGAACTGTAAAAAGTCGATTGGCCCGGGCCAGGAATAACCTCAAGGATTGCCTGCAAGGGTTTAAGGAACTTTTACCCCATGGATTACGTCATGTAGGTGAGGCATAAAGGAAATGAAGATATCCAACAGGGATTGGGTTAATTTATCCTCCTATCTGGATGGAGAACTTAAACCTACAGAATTGAATAAGTTTGAAGAGAGGTTAAAGAATGAACCTGTTCTTCAACATGCCCTGGAGGAACTGCGCCAAACTAAAAGGACCCTGGCTCACACACCAACATTAAGGGTACCTAGAAATTTTATCCTGACTCCAGCAATGGTTGGGTTGAAAAGCCGTCCCCGGCTGGTTAAAGGATATCGACTGGCGTCAGCCCTGATGACGTTCTTATTAATTGGTGTCATGGTATTGGATTTCGGAAGGGGTTTTGTGAGCGGTTCCATGGCGCCTGCTGCTCCGAAAGAGATTATGCTGGAAGCTGTTTCTGATGCAGCTGAAGATGTTCTCGAGGAACCAGCCCTGATGGAAGCCGAAAGTGAGATGGAATCTGATCGGGCTCTTTCAGAGGCTGATGCTCCATTAGAAGAAGCAGCCACTACTGCGGAAGCGGCTGCTGAAGAAATGGACGAGGAGGAGTCGGAAGGCTTTGCTCAAGAACAAGGTACCAAATCGGGTGCAGAAGAAGCTGGAGACTCTGCTACCAACCAGGCAGAAGAATGGCAGGAGGAGGAAACTGCTGAAGAGGTGGCAGAAGAAGTGGAAGCGCCGAGCCAGGCATTGGGCACTGAAATTCCAGGGACGCCCATATCTGAACCTCCAACACCAGAATATTACCCTGATGAAGAGATTCATAGCGTAGAGAGAACGACTTCGTTCAATTCTTTCCGGATCCTTGAGATTATCCTGGGGATGGCTGCAATAACTTTTGGTATCGCAGCCTGGGTGATCAGAAGGCGGGAATCCAGATAAGTGAATAGTTGAATAGAAAAAGCCCGGGATCATCCGGGCTTTTTGCTTGATTAATGATGCGGGATCTTTATTCTATGGGATCCCGCATCCTTTTTATGTTTGGGGATATTCTTTCCTTACTCTTTGGCTGCCTTGCGAACATCGTTTAGGGTAATCCTTCCTTCTGCTCCTGTGCCTTTGACAGATGTGAGGTCAAGGCCTTCTTTCTCAGCCAGCTCTCGAGCTGCTTTAGTCGCATTAACCTCTGGTGCTGGCTCTGCATCCCCGCCGGATAAATCCGCCAGGAAAGCAGGGGGTATTTCTTGGGAAGAAGTCTCCGAAGCTGGAACTATCTCCACTTTGTCCTCTGGATATTCTTTTGTACCAAATCGGGTCAGCACTACCGCGCCAGTTACCCACAAGCCTAAAACGAATTTTGGCAGGAAACCAACGCAGGGCACGATGTGCTGGAAGCCATTGAATAAGAGTGAGAGAATGAACATCCCAACACCAGCTAGGATAGGAGTCGACCAATTCTGATTCATGGATTCGGCTAATTTTTTGCCGATCTCAATGCTCAGAGATACCAACCCGACTACCCAGGCTGCAAGTAGGGCTAGAATGCCCAGCAAGCTGACCGGGCTGAGCAGGATGGTCAGTAATAGTGCGAGCAGCACGAGGGGAGCAATGAATGCGATTCCCAGCCCGACCACGATTGACATCACTGGTTCACCGAAAGCGGCTCGATTGATCACCGGGGCCTGATTTTGGAGGAAGAGAGCGGCTAGTACTGCCAATCCTGTCCAGATCAGGACCTGGAAGAAGAACCAGGAAGCGGAAACGAATGGTAGCTCCCTGAACCTGAATACAGGGAAGTCTCCTTCGAACAGGCCAAAATCTTCCGGTAAATTGAAATCAAATGGCACATTTTCTTCAGTAATGATAGTTCCACTGATATAAGCCCCTGGTGCCTGCTCAAAACTGCTTCCAAGGACTGTCAGGTCGCCGATCACTCTGGCTTCTTCTCCAAGTTCAACCAGCCCTCCCAGGGCTACCAGATTGCCGTTGATGGTGCCATTCGAGTTGACATTCCCTCCGAAGACAACGGTATCGCCATTTACCTTTGAGCCGGTTTCCAGGATTACATTCCCTCCGAAGACAACCAGGTCACCATTCAGGGCTTCGCCCGGATCGAGGACGAAGTTCCCACCAAAGATAACTTTATCATCACTGAATCCGGAAGCGGATACGGTTGTGGGGATGAGTATTGCACTTAATAAGAGTACTAAGATCAAGATGCGAGTAATTTTTTTCATTGTCAATGCTCCTTCTGCAACTCCCTGGAACGATAAAATGCGATAGTCCAGGCTGCAGTGATTCCGCTCAGGCCAAATACTGCGATATAGATCCAAACGGGAGATAGTAATTTTGCTCCCACTCTAAAGAGCGGGGTAATGATGTTGCTGAGCTGATTAAAGAAAATGATCCAATTGGCGATCAGCGAGACCAATTCATACATCATTTGCGGGAAGTTTCCCACAACGGATCGTAGTTCGAAACCTACGGTGGATAACAGGATTATCGTTGCCAGGGATATCACACCCAGGGTGATGAAAAGGATCGATCGATTTTTGAGCTTTTCTTCCTTCTCGATCCGTTCAATCCAGCGTAAGCTGAACCCGGCCGCAGGGGCTGGTTGTGGAGCTGTTTTGAACAGGTGTGTGATCTGATGGCTTGCCTGGTAAAGTGCCTGGCAATGAGCACATTCTTTCAAATGACCATGCAGATCCCTCTGCTGTTCCTGAGTGAGTACTGCATCCATCAGGATCCAGTTCTCATATTGTTGATGTTTCATGGGCAATCCTTTTTGCAGCTGAGTTTACATTCGGTGCTGAGATCAACTGCATTTCCTGCCATTTCTCAGCCATTAGTTTTCTTGCTCTGAACAGACGGCTTTTTACTGCGCTGCTGCTGAGGTCCAATGTCTCAGCAATTTCTTCATACGAATAATCATGCCAGTATTGCAGTACAACCGCTGCTCGATCAATTTCGGGTAGATCTGCCAGTATGGCCTGAACCAGGGTGTTCTTTTCCTTATCCAAGGCTGCTTTTTCGGGACTGGGTCCCGGGTCAGGCGGTGCCAGCCAGGCATGTTTGTCGCTGTCCATGGATAAGATCGTGACTTTTTTCTTTCTCAATTGATCAATACTGTAATTTGATGCAATTGAGAGTATCCAGGTAGCAAAAGACCTTTCTGTGTCATAGCGGTCCAGCGCCTTGTACGCCCGAATGAAGGCTTCCTGGGCAGCATCTTCTGCTGCTGTGGGAGTACCCAGCATTCGATAACAGACACTGAAAACCGGTTTCTGGTATATTTCAACAAGTGTTGAAAATGCTTCTTTATCGCCAGCTTTCGCTTCGGCAATTAATTGCGGTTCGGTCTTACACACTCAAGTTCTCCTTGCGTCCTGCCTTACTCCAATATACGTGATTGTTAGAGAGAAGTTGCATGGAATTTCGAGGAATTTTATTCATCACCGAAAGGTAAAAAGCCCTCTCCGCGCACCTCGTGAGCCTGGCCAATGATCAAGAATGCTCTTGGATCGACCTCTTTGGTCAAATCTTTCAGGTGGGGGATCTCTGCCCGGGTGACCACGCATAAGAGGATGCTCTTATCTTCTCCAGAGTATCCACCGGTAGCGTTCATGATCGTCACGCCTCTTCGCAATCGGGTGAATATCTCCTCAATGATCTTTTCAGGTTGGGCAGTGATGATCAGTCCGGTTCTGAGGATATTTGAACCCTGGCTGATCGATTCTGCTGCGATGCCGCTGACATAGAGCATCACCAGGGCATAGAGGGCGTTTTCCCAGCTGAAGGAGATGCCTGCCAGAAAGATGATCAGGGCGTCGGTCATCAGGTAGCTTTGAGATACCGGGATGCCGCGCCAGCTGCTCAGGATCCGGGCCAGGATATCGGATCCTCCGCTGGTCCCTCTGCCTCTGTAAACCAGTCCAAATCCGATCCCGCTGACCACACCTCCATACAGGGAATTGAGCACGATATCGCCAGTAATGCCATCCTGGGGGATGAAGGGAAGGGGTATATCCACCAAAATTGAAAAACTCAGGATCGCAAACGCGGTCCTGGCAGCAAATCTTGGTCCTCCCAGGAAGCGCCAGCCCAGGATGAAGAGGGGAATATTCCCGAGCAGGACCATCACACCAATGGGCCAACCGGTAAAGCTGTTGATGATCTGTGACAGACCACTCACACCGCCGCTGGCGAGCCGGGCGGGAATCAAGAAAACTCTCAGGGCAAGAGCCTGCAGGATTGCCCCCAGTAGGATCAATATATAGTCCCGGATCGTAATCTTATCCAGTTTGATCTTCTTGAGGTGATTGATGACTTTTTTCATAATTTACTCTTTCGCCTGATTATTCAGGATTATACCTGTTGGCATAGAAACCCGGCAGAAGGGTCAACCTCCTGCCGGGCGATTTAAGTATTTTCGGTTCTAAAGGATCAGTCTAGAAGTGTCGTGTGAGCAAGATCTTCGATGACACCAATCACGGCTGAATTATCCAGGTCCTTCATTCCCATCTGAAGCATCGCTCCGTACAGCTGGGTGTGCAAACCAGCAGCCGGCAGGGGTGCGCCGTATTCTCGGGCAGTATCCATCACGATCTTGAGGTCCTTTTCCTGCATATAAGCTTTAAAACCAGGCTCGCGGTTCCCTGCAAATAACCGTTCCGGTTTGACGTCAAGCGTCCAGCATTGAGCTGCGCCGCCCTGAATGGCTTGTACTACCCGGGCCGGATCCGCCCCGGATTTCTTGGCCAGGATCATTAGCTCTGCCATGGCGACCATCTGGGCAGCCACCATCACCTGATTAGCAGCTTTTGCGATCTGACCGTCTCCCGGGCCGCCGACATGAGTGATCGTTTTGCCGACCACCTCAAAAGCAGGCCGGACTTTTTCCAGCGCTTCTGCTGCTCCGCCGACCATGATCGCCAGGGTGCCATTCTGGGCTCCAATATCACCTCCGCTGACCGGGGCGTCCAGGGCATTGGCCCCTATCTTTTCGAATTCAGTAGCGATATGCCTGGCCAGGGAGGGTTTGATGGTGGAATGGTCTACGAAGATCAACCCTTCCGATGCTCCTTCCAAGACGCCGTCTTTTCCCAGCGCCACCAGCTCCACATCAGGGGAATCCGGCAAATTCGTGAAGACGATCACTGCCCGCGAAGCGACATCCTTGGGGGAAACACCCTCCAGGGCACCCTCGCCGACAAGCTCTGCCACAACTTCTCTGCTGCGGTTATGAACTACTACTTCATAGCCTGCTTTGAGAAGATTTCTGGCCATCGGTTTTCCCATTAAGCCAAGTCCAATAAATCCCAGGGTAGGTTTTGTTGTCATTCTGTGGCGCTCCTTATTTTCGTTGATCCTGATTTGTTGTTATATTACTCTTTTCTATCGATCTGGTAACCGTCTGGATTATCCTGGATCTCCCATCCCTGGGCTTCGATATCGATTCGGTACTGATCAGCAGTCTTCCAATCCTTTGCCTTGCGGGCACCTTCCCTTTTATCTGCAAGGACAATCACCCCTGGCGGGATTTGAGGTACCAGATCCAATTCAGACTGGATCGACAGTGCCGCATCCCAGCTGCGCTGTGATATTCCAGCCAGAGGATCACAGAGGAAAAATTCCCCTAATTCTGCCAGAGATACCCTGCTTCCGACGGTTATGGCTTCTTCTGTTCCGTCTCGTAGGATGGTCACATTGCTCTGTCCTACAACATGAAAGCAGGCTGCCTGGAAATCGATCACCAATCCAGTGTTTTCGTCGATTCCGATCACAACTTGGTCTTTTGGAATTTGTTCTTTTAACTCATCAAATCGCGATTTTCCCATATAGCAGCGGCTTGTATCCAATCCTTCCCCGCCATCTTTGTTATTCCAATGGGGAATGAAAACCAATGGCAAACCGTAGTATGAGAAAAAATCCAAACCCGGTTTCCAATGGGGATCTTCGCCGACTTTATAGATCTCATACACGGGTAGTGCCATGGTGCTGATAGCCACCGTTGTAGCGCTCGAGAAAGCCAGGGCTGCGCCCAATCTGTGCCTGGCCAGGATATATTCCCAGGTGAGGGAATCTTTGAGCTGGCGAACGGCATAGCTTGGGCTGCCAGGTCCCATAAAGATCATATCTGACTTCAAGATTGGTTGGGCAATTTCTGGATCATCTGGACTGAATGCAGTGCCTTTTTTCCGGGCCGGGATCAATTGGATGAGGGGTTTATAATTCTGCAGGCGTTGCTGGATGAATTCACCGATATTGCCTGCGACCTGTTGGGCATTGAGCTCAAAACCTGCCGGGGTTTCTACGATGCTGACAAGTGGGGATTTTGGGGACAGGCGGAACATGAAATCAAAGATCTTCTGCCCGCCTGGAGCAGTTTCGCCTGATCCGAATAATGCGATCGGCCCTGCTTGTGGATATTTCTTTTGATCCATTTTTCAACCTGTAAGTTTGGATTGATTATCTAACATCATACTATAGTTAAATAACTGGAAAAACCGGATAGAGTTCCTTTATACGGTTCTAGCCAACCTCGAATAATAATTTTTCAGATCTCAGGCATAATGCTTGGTGATATTTTCAAACAGATAATTCTGGCAGATCTCAGTAGTCTCATAGCTGGGTTTCCAACCCCAATCCTGCCTGGCTGGGCTGTCATCTATATCCGCTGGCCAGGTATCGACAATTGCCTGCCGCTTTGGATCTGGTTTGAAGCCGATTTCAGCACCTGGGAAACCATTTTGGGTCATTTCCTTAAAATTACCGGCTGAATAGCTGAAACTGGTGATATTGTAGACTCTCTGGCTGAGCTTCTCTATGGGAGCATCAGCGAGCATGATCAGGGAGCGAACTGCATCTGGCATCATCATGAAGGGGATGGTGACATCAGAGCGCACAAAGGAATCGTAAGGTAATCCCTGGGCGGCTGCGTGGATCATTTCAGGCCCAAAGTCGCTCGTTCCGCCGCTAGGAACTGTAAAGGCGCTGATGATCCCGGGAAAACGTATCGCCCGGAAATCCAGCCGGGTTGGGGGTTGATCGTCCAGCTGATGGAAATTCTCGCTGTAATAGGCACCAACTTTTTCGCAGTAAAGCTTGGAACAGCCGTACATGGTTGTTGGATCAGTAAATTGGTTTTCTTTGACGGGGGGTACAGATTGTTTTGTTGGTAGATCGGGTAATCCATAGACGGCTATGGAGCTGGGGAATAAGAACTTGACTGAGTATTCTCCTGCCTGGGATATCCTTGCGGCCATCTCAAGCAGGTCGATAGTGATGCAGGAATTTATCTGGTGGGCCAGGATCGGATTCAACTCGGCTGTAGAGGAGAGGACGGCCGCCAGATGGTAGATATGGGTGAAGCTGTGATTATTTTCCAGAGAAGCGATCACATCTTTATCGAGGAGATCAGCCTGGTGATGTTTTGACATGCCAACCATTTTTTCTGGGAGAGGTTTTAAATCCAGGGAGATGATCTCGGAATTTCCCTCTTCAGAGAGTGACTGAATTAGCGCCTGTCCGATCTCTCCGCATGCTCCTGTAATCAGAACCTTCTTGTCTGGCATATACTTCTCCTGATCCATGAAAAATCTTTTTGCTTATAGGATGGATAACAATTATACTAGTATGCTAGAATGATTCTAGTATGTCAGGATGATTTACCCTAAGGGAATTTTCATTGAATTCACCATGAAGGAAATCATATTTATTTCGGGAGAGTAAGATGCCTTTGACTGTAGTTGTAGGTGCTCAATGGGGTGATGAAGGAAAGGGAAGGATAGTGGATCTGCTGGCAGGTAGGGCAGATATCGTGGCTAGATACTATGGTGGTGATAATGCCGGCCATACTGTGGCAGTTGGGGAGGATACATTTAAGCTTCACCTCCTGCCATCCGGAGTGGTCCATCCGCATTCAATTGGATTATTGGGAAATGGGATGGTAATCAACCCTGCTACTCTTCTTGGTGAAATGGATCGGATCCGGGAAGCGGGAGTAGATATCAACCCCGGACGGATCAAGATCTCGCATGCAGCCCATATCATCACTCCCGGCCATATTGCCCTGGATGGTGCCCGGGAAGCTGCTCGGGGAGAGGGGTTGATCGGAACTACAAAGCGTGGGATCGGCCCAGCATATAATTCAAAAGTCACCCGTTCTGGATTGAGGATGGAAGCTATGCTGGATCCGATAGGTTTTAAGGAAGCGATGCGAACTCATATTGATGAAGTGAACCAGCAGCTGGAGAATCTATTTGGGGTGGATCCCCTGGATGGAGAGGCTATTGCTCTTCAATATCAGGAATATGCGGAGAAATTAAAGGTATATATTGTTGAGGTAGGAGAATTTGCCGATCAGGCTCTTAGGAAAGGAAGTGTACTGCTGGCAGAAGGCGCCCAGGGAACATTGCTGGATCTGGATCACGGCACCTATCCCTTTGTGACCAGCTCTACACCGACAGCCCCTGGCGCGCTGGTCGGATTGGGATTGGGTGTAGGCTCAGCCAACAAGGTGGTTGGTGTTGTGAAAGCTTTTCAGACCCGGGTAGGAGAAGGCCCGTTTCCCACTGAACTTGATGGAGATCTCGCAATTCGTTTGCGGGGAACAGGCGCGAATGACTGGGATGAATTTGGGACAACAACTGGGCGACCAAGGCGTGTAGGGTGGTTGGATATTGTTCTGCTTCGTTATGCAGTCCGCCTGAACGGCATCACTGAATTGGCGTTGACAAAACTGGATATCCTTTCTGGAATGGAAACCATTAAACTCTGCACTGAGTATAGGAAAAATGGCAACATATCACCGACATTGCCTCTTGGCCCATCTAATCTGGATGGAATGGAAGCTGTCTATGAAGAAGTGCCTGGTTGGCAGGAAGATGTTAGTGGAGTCAGGAATTGGGAAGATCTTCCAGAAGCTGCCAGGAGCTACGTATCCAGGATCGAAGATCTGTTATCTGTGCCTGTCAAGATCATTTCTGTTGGTCCGGAACGCTCACAGGTGATCCAGCGCTAACTAATATGAAACGAATTTGGGTTTTCTCTCTCCTGTTCTCTCTGGCGGCTTGTTTGCCTGTTGATACATCAACACCTGCGCCGACTGCTAGCCAGACAATAGCACCGACAGCTTCTCCTACGGTTGAATGGTTCCCGCCCACACCAACGCTAGAGATCTCTGCTACGGTTGAGATAACGCCGACACCACAGATCAACGCAGAGTTGGGGGAGGTCATCTTTAAAGATGATTTCGAATCCGGGGAAGGATGGACGGTTCCAACGACCGATCGGGGTAAGATCAATATCGCCAATGGGGAAATTAATATCATCATCAATGAGCCTGGATCCTTTTTAATTGGAACCCTGGAAAAACCGGACCTGCACGATTTTTATGCTGAGATCACTGCCAGCCCGATCCTGTGTTCTCCCAGGGATGAATATGGATTTTTATTCCGGGTCTTTGGAAGAAACCAGTATTACCGCTTCGCCCTAAATTGCGAAGGCCAGGTAAGGCTGGACATGATTTCTGGCGAATCGGGAACGATCCTCTATCCCTGGACCAGAACCGCGTCTATTCCTGTCGGAGCCCCAAGCATTTCCACTATAGCTTTGCTTGCAGTAGATGATGAGATCCATGTATTTATCAATGGCGATCCCCAATTTACAATCAGTGACCGCCAGCATCTGGTGGGATCTTTTGGTGTCTATGCCCGTTCTGTAGGCGATACGGCTGTTACGATCAGTTTTTCTGATCTCATTGTCCGGGAAGTGCTTCCGAAAGAATAGATCAGGATATTGGGAAAGATGAATTAAGAAACCAATAAACACCGAAAAATATCTTGCCATTGATGGTGGCAGACCTGAAAGTGAGACAGTGTATAATACTCGATAATAGAAGAACAAAGATCTGATTACCAGCAGAACTAACTGCTTAAGAGGAGGAAATGTGTACCAGAGATTAATCATTGTAGGGAATTTGGGAAGAGATCCTGAAATGCGCTATTTGCCCAATGGATCAGCGGTGACGAATATCAATGTCGCTTCCAACCGGGTTTATAACGATTCAAATGGACAGAAAGTCACAGAAACAACCTGGTTTCGTGTTTCTGTCTGGAGAGCACAGGCAGAATCAGTGAATCAATATTTGCGAAAAGGAAGCAAAGTCCTGGTGGAAGGGTATTTAAATGTGGATCCCGAAACAGGCGGACCGCGAATTTTCACACGGAACGATGGAACACCCGGGGCCAATTATGAAATGACTGCTCAGCGCGTGGTCTTCTTATCATCCCGACAGGAAGATCAGGCCTACCAGGCACAAAGTGGGGGAGGATTTTCTGAGCAGGTTGACGAGGATGATATACCGTTCTAGCCGGTTTGGAATTTAGACGAAGGCATTCTTCTATGACACAAGAAAAATCTAAGGTTAAACCCCCCGCGATTAAAATACCATCAGACCTGGATGCTGTTTATGCCAACCTGGCACGGATCACACATTCGCCATCAGAGTTTATTTTCGATTTTGCCCAAATGCTGCCAGGAATGAAAACTCCCTCGTTCAAATCCAGAGTTTTGTTGTCCCCATTAAGTACAAAATTGATCTACAAAGCTCTTGGAGAAAACCTGGCCAAGTATGAAGCCAATTTTGGGGAAATTAAAATTCCAGGATCGACTACACTGGCTGACCATTTATTCCAACCGCCAGCAGAATAACCAGCTAGAGATACAGGATATATACTAGCTCTGATTTGACAAAGTTGAAATTATGCCAAAAACGTCTTGGGAATTTAACAACATAGCCATAGCGGTGCATCCGATGAATCAGGAAGCGTATTTGCTGGCGGAAAAGATAGGCGTTTCCCTGGAAGAAAAGGGAAAGAATGTGCTGCTGGGAAAGATGGATGAAACAGATCTGCGGGAAGGCATTTCCAATGGAAGCCAGGATTTGCTAATTGCCCTGGGCGGTGACGGAACTATGCTCCGCGCCGGTCATATTGCAGCGATTTCCGGCACGCCGATCCTGGGAGTGAACCTGGGCAGCTACGGATTTTTAACCGAGGTCCAGCAGGATGAGTGGGGCAGTGCTTTGGATCGTGTCTTGGCAGGCGATTTCCGACTGGAACAACGCATGATGCTTCAGTCAACACTCCTCAGAGATGGAAAAGAACTTGGAAGTTGGAGTGCCCTGAATGATGCGGTCATCAGCAGGGGGGAGACCATCCGTCCCATCCAGTTGATCATTGAGATCAACAAGCGCCATTTAAGCACGATCGTTGCCGATGCGGTGATTGCCTCCACGGCGACAGGCTCGACAGCTTATGCCATGGCTGCAGGAGGACCGATTCTCTCACCCGAATTGCGGAATGTGATCTTGGTGCCGGTTGCGCCTCACTTATCCATTGAGCAATCCCTTGTGTTATCTGAAGATGTATCAATTGCTGTCGTTGTCAATACCTCCCATCAGTCTGTCATGAGTATCGATGGACAACCTCCGGTGAATCTGGAAAATGAAGATAGAATTGAGATCAAAGCCAGCGACCATGCAGTTACTTTTATTCGTTTCCAGGATCCGGGTTATTTTTATCGCAACTTGATCCCATATATGGACAAAAACCCAACTATTAAAAAAAATGTCTGATCCAAATACTCCCCTTACCTGTGCTTATCATCCGAAAGTGGAAACTCAGCTGCGATGCAATCGCTGCAACAAGCCCATTTGTATAAAATGCGCTACACATACACCTACTGGCTATCGCTGTCCGGAGTGCATTCGCTCTCAGCAGAAGGTGTTCATCACCACCAAATGGTTTGACCAGATCATCGCAGCAGTGATTACTGCAGTCATTGCATACCTGGGGGGGGTATTTGCAAACTCTCTGGGTATCTATATTATGATATTGGTCACAATTGGCGCTGGATACCTGATAGTCTGGGCTGTAAAGAAAGCCATCAATAATCGCCGATCTCCCCTTCTTAAATATGTTATGACCAGCTCTGCGTTGGTTGGAAGTTTGATCCCGGTTTTTGGTATTCTTATCAGGGAGTACCGTTATTATGGGACAATCCTGGGGGGCGGCATCTATTCCATACTCTGGCAATTGGCCTATTCGATTATCCTTACAGTTTATGTGTATTACCAATTAAGAAATTGATATGCTGGTAGAACTCCGAATTAGAAATTTTGCGATCATAGATTCTCTCAACCTGGATTTCAATCCAGGATTGGTTATCTTAACGGGAGAAACCGGAGCTGGAAAATCGATAATTATGGGAGCTCTGGATATGCTCCTCGGCCAGCGAGTGGATATGTCCACGCTTCGCAAAGGCAGTGAGTTTGCCAGTGTCGAGGCTGTGTTCAGGATCCCGGAAAATGTCAAGGACCCGGTAATAAAACTCCTCGAGGAAGAAGAACTGCTTGATGGTACTGAGTTCCTGACCCTGACCAGGGAACTGAGGAAAGATAAACGGAATATTGCCAGGGTAAATGGCCACAGGACAAACGCCGCGATATTGGTAAATCTGGGACAGTACCTGGTGGACATTCACGGACAATCAGAGCATTTGTCTTTGATGCGTGTTAACCAGCATCTGGGACTATTGGATCGTTTTTCTGGAACTACCGGCCAACTGAATGTATACCAAAAGATCTATCAACAATTGAAAGAAACTCAAAACACACTGCTAAGACTCAGGCAGTCAGATCTGGAAGCAGACCAGAGAAAAGAGCTGCTGGCTTTTCAAATCGACGAGATAGGTTTGGCGGCTCTCCAAGAAGGAGAGGAAGAACCGCTGACCGAATTACGCAACAGGTTGGTGAATGCAGAAAAGCTTGCTGACCTGGGGCAGAATATCCTTATCCTGCTGGACGATGCGCCTTCTCATCAACCCACTGTGATGGATCTGGTTGGTCAGATCGTCAGCTCAATGGAAGTCCTCTCAAAAACAGATCCAGCCCTGGAATCCCAAAACCTACGGACAGCTGAGCTAAGCGACGGATTATTTGAGCTTGGCAAGGAGCTTCGGCTTTATCTGGATACACTGGAATATGACGCTAACGAACTTGAAAAGACCCAGGATCGCCTGGCTCTGCTGCATGAGTTGAAGAGAAAGTACGGTGAAACCATCCCTGAGATCCTGAAATATAAAGAAGAGGCTACGCAGCAATTGGAGGAGATCACAGGCAGGAGCACCCGGATTGGTGAATTAGAAGAGCTTGAAGCCAACCAGCTTATTGAGTTAGGGAAAGCGGGTCAGGAACTCACCCGGGGCCGAAAAACAGGAGCGGAGCGCCTCGCTTCTGAATTGGAAAAACAGCTGGATGATTTGAAAATGGCAGGATCCCGGTTCGAGGTATCCTTTGTAATGGAAGAATCCTCTGAAGGTGCGCCTGTAGAAAGTGGAAAACGGTTTGAGTTCTATCCTGATGGTTTGGAAAAGATCGAGTTCCTGATCGAAACAAACCCTGGTGAAGGTTTGAAAGCGCTGGCAAAAACCGCCTCCGGCGGGGAAACCGCCAGACTTATGCTGGGATTGAAGAACGTCCTTGCCAAAGCTGATCAAATTTCCACGCTGGTATTTGATGAGATCGATCAGGGAATCGGCGGCAGGATTGGTGCCGTGGTAGGAGAGAAACTCTATCGCCTGACCCCACAGCATCAGGTCATTTGCATCACTCATTTGCCGCAATTGGCTGGTTTCGGACAGCAGCACTTCCAAGTGTTGAAAGGCATGACAGATGGCCGGACTTCAATCCAGGTTCAAGAGATCAATGGAGAAGAAAGGGTAAAGGAACTGGCAACTATGTTGGGCGGTCCCAGTGACAAGAATCTGGAATCGGCCCGGGAAATGATGGACTACATTTCCAAAGTGATCCAGTAGGATCAGCCCCCCTATGGATATCAGATCGCATATAGTGCGGTTCAGAAAGAACCAAAGGAATAAGGATCGATCCAATCCTCTGGGAATGATCGGTTTGATAACAGCTGCTTTCTTAAGCATTGGTATGGCGGGGGGAGTTATTTACGCCGTGGACCGATATTCTGAGATCACTGCAGATCTGCCAACGCTTGAACAAATGGATGTCTTCTTCAATCCGCAGGATGGATCTATGTTAACTCCAACCAGGATCATGGACCAATTGGGATCACAAGAACTGTGGCGTTTTGAAAACCCGGCGGTAGGTTACCGGAATTATGTGAGTATTACCGATGGGAAAATGCTCTTCTTCCGTGATGTCCCACAGGAATTGATCCAAGCCACCCTGGCTGGAATCGAACCAGATTACCTGGATAAGCCCGAAGGTTTTATCACCAATATTCTCAACAACGACCCCGACCCGATCACCCAAGCCCTTGTCAAAGAGTATCTGCTGTGGGATGAGGTTGAACATCCTTATTTTAGAATTCGTGTCAATTTGCTTTCTGATCAGATCGTCGCAAACTATGGAAGGAAAAAAATCCTGGAATGGTATCTGAACAGTGCATATTACGGTCGGGAAATCTACGGTGTATCCCAGGCATCGTTATATTATTTTGGAAAAGACCTGGTAGATCTGGATTTGGCGGAATCTGCCTTGTTGGCGGCTGTTGCGGAGTATCCCTCCTTAAACCCTTTTGATGCCCCAACTGCAGCCAAGGAAAATCAAGAAGTTATTCTCGATAAAATGGCAGCAGCAGATTTCATCACTTCCCAGGAATCAGAGCAAGCAGCCAATAAGCAGATCTTTTATGCTGATCCTGATCAAGGCCGGAACCAGATAAGACCCGTTTTTGTTGATTTCATTCTGGAAGAAGCCAGCAAGTCTATCCCTCTGGAACACCTGTTAAGGGGGGGGTATCAGATCTTCTCAACAATTGACCTGGGTTTACAGCGAACGCTGGAATGTACGTCACAGATCATGCTCGGCAGGGTGCTTGGCGAAGTTACGCAAGTTGATGATTGTGGAGCAGCTCGCTTATTACCCCGCTACACGGGAGAGATCCTGCAAACTGCTGATTCCCTGGAAATCGATTTAGTCCTACTTGACCCAACTTCCGGGGAGCTTCTGGCAATGTCCGGAATTACAAGTACTGGCGAAAAGGCTGATATTACCGCTCCCAGGGATCCAGGATCCCTGATCACTCCCTATCTATATCTGAATCAATTCACCCAGGGTTTTGAACCGGCATCATTGGTGTGGGATATTCCTGTGAATGAGGACCTTTCAGTCGAAATGCTTCATCCCGGCTGCGGCTTGGATTGTGAGTATCAGGGACCGGTCAGTAACCGCAAAGCGCTGGTGAATGATTACTTATCCCCCGCTAATAAGTTATGGACTAATCAGGCGAAGAATATCTATCCAAGTACATTGACAGTATTTGGATATTCCCTGGATGGGAAATCTTGCCAAGAATGCCCTATCTTTCCCGAGAATCCATATCTCGATCTGGTCGATCTAGCCCAGGGATATGGCGTATTCAGCAACCAGGGTTATCTGCGGGGAAAGCCATCTGGCAGTTCAAGTTTAGAGATTCGGCCCTCGTCGATAAAGCGAATTGAAACGATCTCCGGGGAGATTGTCAGTATTGATAATGAATTTGTTGAAAATAAGATCATTAGCGAGGAGTTAGCCTACTTGATCACAGACACGTTGAGTGATGTGGATTCCCGCTCGGATGCTGTCCTCAGGGATATGTTCCAGATCGGCAGACCGGCAGCTGTGAAGATGGGATCAGTTGCAGATGATAGTTCTGCCTGGGTGATTGGCTATACTCCCCAGATCCTTACTGCTACCTGGGCTGGCAACCCTGATGGAGTTGAGGCTAAGGTTGATTATGAGCAGATTACCACCTTTCTGTGGCGGTCGATCACCCAGTATATATCCCGGGATTTACCAACAGAGGATTGGCCCCTTCCTGAGAATATTATTACCCTGGATGTCTGTTATCCCTCAGGATTACTGCCAACGGAGAATTGCCCCCGGATCGTTCGGGAAGTGTTCATCCAGGGCAATGAACCCGCAGTTGTTGATAACCTTTATCAGGACTTCGAGATCAACAGGGAAACTGGCTTGCTGGCATCGGTTTTTACTCCATCCGGCCAGATTGAGGATAGAGTTTATTTGAATGTACCTCCTCAAGCGAGATCCTGGGCAGATCAGGCCGGGATAGAAACCGCACCATCCCTGTATGACCTGGAGATCCCGGAGGATATGGTAGATGGTTTATCTTTCACAGCCCCAGAAAATTTCTCTTTTGTGAGCGGCAGAGTAAGGGTGATCGGATCGATACCCGAGGATGATTTTGTTTCCGCCAGGCTGCAGTATGGGGCGGGTTTGAACCCGGGATCATGGATCCAGATCGGCGCAGATATTCTCACGCCATCTTTTTATGAACGTCTTGGAATTTGGGATACGAGAGGGCTTGAAGATGGGATTTATGCGCTTCAGCTTGTTCTGATCCAGGAAAGACAGGAGATCAAAAAAACTGCCCTGGTGGTTTCAGTAGACAACACTCCTCCAAGGATGATTTTCACCACAGACCTGTCAGGAGGACAGATACCTTTCAAGCAAGATGAGGAGATCCTTTTTGAAGTAATATTTGAGAATAATTCCGAGATTGGTCAGGTTGAATTCTTATTGAATGGAGAGCTGCTTTCATTACGTAAAGTAGAACCTTATCTTGTTCCCTGGCAGATTGAGCCTGGAGAGTATGAACTGCAAATTATTGCCCAGGATCAGGCAGGCAATACCGCTGAGTATTCAGCTGAATTTGAAGTGCTCTCTGAATAATTGATCGCTAGGGGATTATTTCTTTTTCTTGAACCCGAATAAACGCAGAGCATTGAGATCATTGCGCCAGTTTTTTCTAACTTTGACCCGGAGCCTGAGAAATACTTTTCTCCCGCTCATCGATTCGATCTCCTTTCTGGCAGCTGATCCTATCCTCTTGATCATATTCCCTTTTTCTCCGATCAAAATGCCTTTTTGAGAATCCCGTTCAACAAAGATGGTAGCTTCGATATATGCGGAGCTATCACCCCTTTCTTTGTATTCATCCATACGAACGGCAATCACATGTGGAAGCTCTTTCTGGAGTAAACGCATCGCGGCAGCCCGGATCAGATCAGCGGCGATCTCTCGTTCGTAAAGATCGGTAACCTGATCCTCAGGGTAGAGCAGGGGGCCTTCGGGTAGGATCTCGAGGATTTTCTCCTCCAGTTTGTTCAGGTTCTCACCGGCGGACGCGGATATTGGAATAAGAGGAGCATCAGGTATTAGAGCTTGGTACTGCGCGGTACGGTCCAGGAGCTCTTTTGAGTCGAGTTTATCAATTTTATTTATGACAAGATAGACAGGTGGTTTTTCATCCAATTCCAGTAAGGCTTCCCCGAAGATCTGATCTTCCTCATTTGGTGGGACGCTTCCATCGAGGATTAATAAGGCTAGATCGGCATCCTCCAGAGCCTGGAGAGCATCCTGGTTCATGAATTCACCCAATTTGTGTTTCGGAAAATGCAGACCGGGAGTGTCAATGAAGATCATTTGTCCCTCCGGCAGGGTCAAAATACCCAACTGCTGTAGGCGGGTTGTTTGGGGTTTTGGAGAAACGGCAGCGATGGTTTGCTGTAAAAGCCGATTCAATAAAGTGGACTTTCCAACATTGGGCCGTCCCATGACAGCGATGAAACCTGATTTATGGTTAATTTCCATGTATTTTTTTCCTGGTTTGGCTCGTCCCTGAAATCCCCTCTGGATGCCTTGACCGCTGAGCCTATTTTTTATATAATATCGTGTCTGGGTTAAAATCGACCTGGAAGATACTTTTTGTTTAAAATTGTATCAGTACTGATATCCACCGACATATTTCTTTGCCCTGGTTGTGAACCGGGGCATATTAACGCGTATAGTAACCGCTGCAGGGCAGTTTGGTCAAGTAGAAAAAGGAAGAGGGAGAATCTATGGCTCAGGTAGACAAAGCCAAAAGTTACGCTCGCATTAGTTATCGTTATCCTTTACCACCCCTGATTAAGGTTCAGCTGGATTCTTTCAAGCGATTGAAGGATGATGGGATCAAAGATCTGTTTCATGAAATCTCTCCTATTGAATCTTATAACGGGAAAATGAAGTTGTATTTTCCGAGTGATACCCCGGAAGCAAAACAATGGGGTTTAGATTTCAGATTTGAGGATCCGGAATATTCTGTCCAGGAATGTGTAGAAAGAGATTTGACCTATGCATCCGCTTTATACGTTTCTGTCTTGCTGGCAGGTGCCAAGGTACCTGAACCCATCAAGCAGGAAATCTTTATGGGTGAGTTCCCGGAGATGACTGAGAAAGGCACGTTCATCATTAATGGTACCGAACGTGTTATCGTTTCTCAGTTGATCCGCTCCCCGGGAGTCTATTTTGAAGCCGAAGTGGATCGTGCTACTGGCCGGCGTCTGGCTGTTTCAAAGTTGATCCCCGATCGGGGTGCCTGGATGGAATTTGAAACCCGCAAAACGGGATACCTGACCATTCGTTTCAACCGTCAGCGCACCATCCCGGTTACCATCTTCCTGCGTGCTTTGGCGGCAGTCGATGATGGACTGAAAGATTCCCCCATCAAAGAGGGAACTGATGAGGAGTTGATCGCTCTGTTCGAGGATATCGACACCAATCCGGACCGTATGTTCATTCCGGCTTGTTTTGCTCAGGAACCTGATTGGGAAATTCCAGAAGGCATGACCATTGCCGAGATCGCTTTGATCGATTTCTTCAAGCGCATGCGTCCTGGAGATCCAGCAACGGTTGAAAATGCTCGGGAGTTCCTGGAAGACCAGCTTTTTAACGACCGCCGCTACAATTTGGAGCGCGTTGGCCGCTATAAACTCAATCAAAAATATGATCTGGAAGGCAAGGTGCCCGTATCCCACCTCACCATCACAAAATGGGATATTTACTACCTGATCCGCCGAATGATCGAA
>Ga0180430_10000648_pt1 | contig 37080 bp, 31 predicted proteins | sample SS_ome_9_FD_132999 | JGI IMG/M metagenome (GOLD analysis project Ga0180430, IMG submission 132999) | Hypersaline lake sediment archaeal communities from the Salton Sea, California, USA - SS_1_S_2 metaG | ecosystem: Environmental > Aquatic > Non-marine Saline and Alkaline > Hypersaline >...
ATCCCGGGTAGGCTCCCCCAAAGAAGGCCTACGCCCTCAGGAAGTTCCTCCGGTGGAGCGAATGCGGAGTGATTTGTGAAAGGAGAGACATGCTGAAACCTCAGACAATTGCAGCACTGGAGCAGCTGGACGAAGTCGAGTGGTTCACGAACGTCGGCCTAAAAGATACAGAGCGGGCAATAGTGTTGGACTCCTGGAGCGAGGCTGTTCAGTACTGCGCTTCGGTCGAGTGGGAGGACCTGCTACTGGAAGCATCTAATCGGTACTGTGAGAAACTGGCCGAGGCTTCCCAAGAGCGATTCAACCACTGGAACGATATCATGCGCGAGGCCAAGGGACACACCGAACCGTTGGTAGAGCGAAAGATCAGGGAAGTAGCTGAAAAAAACAACCTTCCCAAAGTTTTCGAAGACACTGTAAAATGGGATATAGTGCATCTGGCTATGGAAGCTGAGTATGCCGACCTTTATCCTCCTGGCTTTTACGCTAGTCAAGCATATTGGTACAAAGTGGGCCACTTCCCTTGCGGCTGGAAAGGGGAGTTTCCTGAGGGAACTCTCATCATATTCTGAGCGAGTAACTTATCGTCGATATCAGATGAGATAAGTCATGAACTCCGAGTGTTCCCGACAGATCCCATTGGGTGCCAACGCGGACAGGAGCTCGATCAACATGCGACCTCTATACGACGACAAGTCCGGTGATCTGGTGTCACGATCAACTCGCGCCAAGGGGGGCGGGACACCTTCGTCACATGCCGGCGGTTCGGCAAGTTCCACCGGGGTACCGCTCTTTCTCCAGCGTCAGGCGGATGAAAGAGAAAAGGGTGGGAAGGTCGTCCCGACCGATGTAATCACAATCACTCCCAAAATCGAGGATGCCGAGCCGTTGCCCCCCGAACTGCAGGGAATGCTCAAGGCGTACTTCCTCGTGACCTGGGATCATCGCCGGGAGGACAGCTATACTTACAAGCCCGAAGGAATGTCGGAGAAGGTATCGCTGCAGGATGAAATGGCCACGTTGGAGTCGATGGGCTACCTGGTGGTATACAACGAAAACGCGACCGAAACAGATATCATCGCCGCCTACGAGGACGCTAACGCCGTCTTCATTCTAACGACGGGACACGGGGATCCACCGGGAACGATTCGGACTGTCAACAGCGAATCGGTATCTCCTGATGAGATCACAATACCCGCCGGCTCAAAACTCAGGTTTGCGATCCAGGAGCATTGTCACGTTGGCGATGACCTCAAACGGTGGCAGGAGTTGCTGGGGGATGATGTCGAGATCGTGAGCTGGACGGGCAAGACCAGCGTCCGCGTATCGGTCCGATTCAATACTACCGGCTGGTTCGACGGTCAATGGGGAAGTCTGATGTCACGCGTAACCAAGCTTGAGACTCTTACATCGCAAACCGGTCAGATTCTTTCTATCGATAAGGAAGTGGCAGAACCTTACGACGTGAAGGTCCGACCGGAGTCCATGGACTATGATGTTGACCCGAGTCTGCTAACGGTCGAGGAAATCGACCATGAGATAATGCTGATACGGGAGTACCTTAGAGAGAACCGAAAACTGCTTTCCGCCGAGGATATTGAGCGCCTCGAAAATGCTCTGTCGCGGCTTGAACCGCACGGTAGCCCTCACTGTATGCTCCCCCCGTGGGAGCAATGATCCCCCTCGCGTTTCTCTTCGACTCCACGCTGCCACGTACCACTTCGATCTTCCACAAAAGACTTGACGGATTGGTCGATTTTAGCCGTTCTTAGAATCATACCAGTCGCCAACAACAATCGAGAGTATTCATCCTGGCACGCGCATCGGACCGTCAAATCGTGGAGGATAGCACAATGCGTTTCCCATCGTCCGACCGTTCCCTGTCTGCTTCGAGCAAGATCATTGCGGTCCTGTTCGTGATCGGTGCATTAATCGTAGCTCTCGGAGGTTGCACCAACGATGACGACACCGCCCCAACCGGAGGCGGCACACCGGCTCAGTGGGTCCGCGCTGCCGAATGCACCGGAGAGGCCTTGCGAGTATTCTCAGAGTACTTGAACTACCTAACCTATATCCCTCCCCAGATTGCGGGCATCCGACAGGTGCCGAGTTCAGTGGAGTACTGGCCGGCCGACCCGGCCGATTCGATCGATCCGGCCGACACCGGGACCTATCGATACTATCTAGATGGCGATGACGACGACGAGAACGACTATCGCGTCGAGGGTCGGTTCACTCCCAGCGATCCCGAATGGGACGGCGGTTTATGGCAAGGTGACGTGATGTACTTCAGTCACCGGGTGTACCCTGTGCTGCAGATTCACGACACAGCTATGATCGGGTGGATTTCGCTGGTTATGCTGGGCAACAGCGGCGATCGCCCCTACCGCCTGACCCTAATGACCGGGATCGAGTATTTCGGCGACAGCGCCTGCGATTGCGAGATTACTTCTCTAAGTGTAAACTCTGATATGTCCAATCACGATGAGGACAGTTTCGTGATGCCGTTCGGGTTCGTAGAGTTCACGGCGGACTCGGACGCCGGACGGTTCAACGGACTGCTGACGATATCCTCGACCAGCGATATCGGAACGATTTGGGGGACTATCGGCAGCGATACGCTCGAGTTTTCGATCGATTTGCAGACGTTCGACGTGACATTCTAGACTCAAAGAGGCTATTCGAACTAGAATGCACTCGTAGCTTTTTTAGCCGAATCAGAAGATTCTACTAATATCTGCTGTTTTGAGGGGCAATATTGGGAGTAAGAGGATTATATTAGGCGATAATAGTAGTATTGTCCTCCGCAAACCTTCCTGGATTGGGGGCTGTGTGCTCGGAAACTGGCTCTCGGCGGTCTCGATTGTGGCTCTAGCCTTTGTCGGGCTTCTCGCATCCGACGACGCCTGCGCCTCGGAAATCCGGGGCACTCTCAGCTCAGTTGCTCAAGTGGCCAACGACTCCTCTGAAACCACCGTCCGGCCGTACCTGGGAGTTCGGCTGCGTTCCGCAGACCTGTACAAGCGGAACAGTCGCTCTATTGGCTTCAACCTCTACGGGCGGTGGACTGACCAGAACAGCAGCTTTGCCGACGATTGCCTAAAGATTCTGTCTTCTTACATAGATCTCAGGGGATTCGTCCTCTCTTCTGATATAAGGTTGGGTCGGTTCTACAGTTTTGGTCCCGCCGGCTCCGCCACAATCGATGGTATTCGATTGCAGCGCACATTCGGACATAAGAATCGAGCTAGAATAGCCTGGGGAAGTCGCGTTTCTCTTGAACGGCAAGGGTCGATTAGGCCCCTTTCAGAGGCTGGAGTTCTTTCCGCAGAGTTTTCTCATGCTTACAGCCCCAGTCTTGATCTAAAAGCCGGGTTGTTTCTGGGGATGGACGACCACAACCTGGAGGATCTTCGCTTCGGCGCCCAGGTTGGCTATCGACACAAACTGCTGAGATCTTCTGGGAAGCTTGCGTTCGACCCCATCGCTCGCAGTCTCTCCGATGTGCGGATCAGGATGTCGATTCGTCAGAAGTCTTGGTACTTTGCTGCCTCGCTGCGCTCTCGTGAGCCCTCGGTGCGTTACCAGTCGGTGTTTAGCATGATCGACTCCGAACCGATTCGTGAGGGCCGCATAGAGATTCGCCGAAAACTCATCCAGAAGATTTCAATCTATACGCGGCTGGCTCAGACTTGGTATGGGGAAGATGGGGTCAGTCGAGTTCAACTGGGGTTGACCAGTTCGCGATTCAGTGTTGGCTGGCTGACACAAGACGGTCGTCGAGGTGAACGCAATTCGGTTGTGGGCAGTGCCAACCTGGACCTGACGAATCGATTGAACCTGGCGGTCAGTGCCGACATGACGCGATACCGAGTTCAGGAAGAGTCGGTGGAACTGAGCGATGCCTACGTCGGAATCGCCAGTGTTCTTTGGAGACCGACTCGCGACATATCCTTGGGTGGCGACCTGCAGTTCGTGCGCAATGCGATTGCGCGCGAAGAGTGGACTGTACTGATTCGCGGCACCAAGAGGTTTTCGATTGGATCGAAGCGCTAGGAGTTCTGAGTGCGAGTATTCATAGTTGGCCCATGTATCCTACTGGCTCTAGCGCTGGCCGATGGTCTCGTAGTCAAAGGGGACGACCGGATACAACCGGCCGACAGAATCATCTTCTCACATCGGCTACATGTAGACGAACTGGAGATTTCGTGTCTTGACTGCCACACCGAGTCCGGAACGGTAGACATCCCATCGATGGAATCATGCGAGAGTTGCCACGATGTCGACGACGACTCTCAGTGCGGCGTATGCCACACATATCCCGAGGAGCCGGCAGCCTTCGAGTCGGGCCATCGCGACTATAGATTCGATCATGCGGTGCACTCTGACGAGGGGCTCGAGTGTGGGCACTGTCACGTCAATGTCGAAGACGATCCTGTGTCGTACTCAGCCATTCCCGGTAAGTCGCTGTGCATGGATTGCCACGATGATCATGAGGCATCTCAGGACTGCGAGTTGTGCCACGGCGACGAGCCGGGGCTGCGCGACATCCACCCGGCCGATTGGCTCAACCATCACGGAGAAGAGGCCGCGCTCTCCGCAGACTGGTGCGCCACTTGCCACGAATCCGAAAGTTACTGCCAAGAGTGTCACCTCGGCGACAATCTCGAAGGTCGCACGCACGGCCTAAACTATCTCTATACACACGGCCTTGATGTCACCTCCAAGGAGATCGATTGCGCGCAGTGTCACGACTCAAGAGCCTTCTGTAACGAGTGCCATCTGCGCGAGCTGCGAATCCCCTGGCAGCATTCCACCCTGGTCTGGATGCACGACCATGGGGATGAAGCCAGGCAGGATCCTGAAAACTGCGCCTCTTGCCACGATCAGGAGGATCCAACATGCGCACGTACAGGTTGTCATGTCGATCGTGACGGCATAAGAGGCACCGATCCGCCGATTCACTCATCTTCTTCCTCGCGATTCGAGTCAGCGGGCGCCTGGCATGATGATCCCGGCTATTTCTGTTTCCAGTGCCACACCGATACAAAGCTTCCAAACTCTGGGTTCTGTGGGTACTGCCATGAATAGACCCATGTCCGAACTTCAACTCGTCTTCTTGCTGCTGCTCGTCCTGGCGGCCCTGGTCGGTTGCTCCGAGGAGATGGTCCATTCCACACTTCCCGATGCTCATCCCCAAGAATGGATGGCACAGGAGTCTGAGAACTTTCACGGCAAAGTGTCGCAGTCATCGGGGGTGGCAAGTTGCATCGAATGTCACGGAGCCGATTTTGACGGCGGCAGGAGCCGGGTATCGTGCGTCGATTGCCACGCTCATGTAGAGGGCTTCTGCGTCGCCTGCCACGGTGGCTTGGAGAATCAATCGGGAGCTCCTCCCTACTCGCTGCGGGGTACGACGGTAACGACGTCTCGCGGTGTCGGTGCTCATACGGTGCACCTCGATGGGGGAGATCTATCAGCCGGTTTTGAGTGCACTATGTGCCACGACGTGCCGGCCTTTACTCTGCAGGAGGGTCACTACGATTCGCTATCGACCACCGGATACCTGTTCACAGACTCAATCGCCGAAATCGCCTGGGGAGACTTTGCTGGAACAGAATCACACTGGAGTCACGCGTCAGCCACATGTAGTAACACCTACTGTCATGGAAACTTCACCGGGGGCAACAGCGACAACGCCGTAGTCTGGAATGGGAGCAATCAGGCTGTCTGCGGCAGCTGTCACGATATCGGGACCGAACCTGCCTCTCTCGGATGGAAACACGCCTACCATGTAGGTGTAGCCGGGCTGGGCTGCGACGAATGCCATGCCGGAGTGGTGGACGCGGCCACCAGCATAGTCGACAAGTCACTTCACGTGAACGGCAATGTCGACCAATCCGTCCGTGACACCACTCTCTGTCAGAGTTGCCACGGCAGTGGAACCGCTAGTTGTACTACCTGTCATGGCGGAACTGACAATAGCAGCGGTGCGCCACCCAGGGGACTTCGCGGCGAGAGCTCGACCACGTCTCTCGCGGTTGGCGCCCACACGGTTCACCTTGAAGGCGGTAGCCTGGCCGATGGCTTTGCTTGTTCCGAGTGCCACGTAGTTCCAGCCGAGACTCTGGCGCCTGATCATCTTGGTGCCGATTCCATCGCCGAGATCCGCTGGGGATCCCTGTCCGGCGGCCTTGGCTACTGGAATCGATCTACCGGTGAATGCTCGAATATCTATTGTCATGGGAATTTCCCCGGCGGGTATACCACCAATGGTCCGGTGTGGACCTCGAATGGGGGTGGGCAGTGCGGTACCTGTCACGACGACGGAACCCGCCCGCGTGACCTGAGCGGTGCCCACGACAAACACGTTCGTGACCTGGGAATCCAATGTCATCGCTGTCACGCCAGTGTGGTCAACGGTTCGAGTGTGATTGCCGATCCTTCGCTGCATGTCGATGGAACTATCCAGGTGGTCTTCAGCGTTGGCAACGGCACCTACAGCAATCGCATCTGTTCCGGCATGGGTTGCCATGGTCCAGAGGACTGGTACCACAACTGACTAGAAAGCGAACGAAGTACCGATCGTGAACGAAAACGATCCGAAATTCTCCTCGAATTCGAATGATTTCGGCCAATCGTTGGGAATGGGTAACGATACCTGAATGGCCAGCGATGTCTGACTCGAAATCGGTCGACTGTACTCAAGCCCGGGCATAAGCAGGCCGACCGTCTGGTCGGCGGCCATGATCACACCGTAACTGAGGTCGAACGCAAACTCCCCAAACGGCGCCGAGATTTCGTGATAGCCACCCAGAGTAAAGAGGACGCCGTCGCTCGACAGACCCTCCTGGGCATCGAAGCTCTGATAGTTGGCATTGAGCACGATTCCCCATGGTCCGGAAACTTGGGTGCGCATGGCTGCCCCGAACCCGACCGTTGTGGCGTCTTCGACACGATTGGTGCCGTCCGACAACTCCCACAAGCTGCTGGCCATAAACAACGACACATAAGGCTTGATCTCTAGCTTTCGTGGCGGTGGTTCAAAGGCCGCAATCGCGGAAGTGAACACTACCAGCAGTACAGTTACAACGAGCACGAGTTTAACTGATTGGCGCATTTTGCCTCCCGGATAAAGAAGATCTCCTGCCTGAGCATAGGAAGCAGTTACTCGTTTGGCAAGGGAATAAACTGGAGTGACGGCACCAGAATAAAGGGGAAGACTTGGGTAGTGAATCTAATGTAAGAATGCCTTGGAGCGCTAAGTGGTACTGGGCGCCGTTGGTTCACCCGATGTCACCTCGGTCTAGTCGCACCCGGTGGCTGTCGAATCCGACTTAGAGGGTCCGTTGGAGTCGGGCTTCATTAGCTTCGTGTCAGGATGTTGGGCAAACCAGAGATACCAGAGCGTGTTCTCCGAGGGCAAGGCGGGTAGAATTTGCCCGGCGTGCTGTCCTCCGATACCCCACATAACACAGCCACAGCCGATTCCGGCTTCTCCCACGTTGACCGGTCGCCACATTGATTCCGTTTCGTAATCGTAGAGAACAAAGGAGTGCTCGTAGGTCCACCCGCTGGCGGAGAGGGTAAGAACCTGATCATCGATTTGACGGCTGTACACGACAGCCAGGTTTCGAAGCGGTCAGTAGGCGGCAGCGAAGTAGATGCTGTCCTTGTGATCGTTTGCCACCTCTCGGTTGGAGAGATTTCCAAGAAAGTAGGCCCGCGCTTCGCCGTCAATGAGTCCACCGAGAACATCGTTGGTGTCGGTCGGCAGCGGGTAACCGGGGTCGCCCGGGGAGATGAACTGAGGATTGAGAATCGGCTGGATCGCGAACGGTCCCAGTCCATGGCCGAAATCATCGAGATCCAGACCATAGTAATGGATGCCGTAGCTGATATCCCAGCTCTTGCCGGTGATGTCTACTATCTCGACAGTATCCGGTGGAACAGCATACGGTGCCGGGCAGGAGTCGGGCGGCGGACCGTTTTGAAACATAAACGAGGCTATTGCAACCAGATCATCGATCTTGATGCCATCCTGGCCTACGATATCCGTCTCCTGGAAACACGGCGGCAGCGGTCCGCCGTCAAACATGAATGCGACCAGATAGACCAGGTCGGCGATGTCGGGAAGGTCTTGGCCATCGCTGTTGATGTCTCCGGCGATTCCATCGCAGCACTCGTACTCAACAACAAAGCCGTGGGCTAGTCCGTTGGCCGCGAACCAATGTCCAAACTGGTTCTGTCGCATCTGAAGATAGTCGGCTCCGACAGCCGTATCAATCCTCCCCTGATGCCAGCTGCTGTAATCGATCGTAGCACCGTTGACCCATCGCCAGGCTCCTTCGACCACGACATCGGCGGCACCCAGCCAGAGCGTGTCGTTGGGTCGGAGCATGTCGCGAACCCAAAACTGCTCCGCCTGAGATTCAATCACGGCCAGCTGCCCGCCTAAAGCAGCGGCCGAGTCGCGCGACTCCAGCCAGGAGATTCCTCCGGGTACGTATATGATATCGTGCCCGACTGATCCCGCCTGGGTTGTGGCACTGAGTAGAAAGCTGAGCATCCATGCAACCGTGGTGCGAGCGATTGACATTCTGAGTCCATTCACAAGTGACGACATTGGTAACCCTCGTTAATACAGATGATACGAACCGATGCCGTTAGTACGTGAGACCTAACGAAACGTGACACGGAATTCGGCGCACAACACAAAACCGCCCCCTTTCAAAAGAGGGCGGTGTTCGAAGGGCCGCGTATAGGAAGATACGGAGTTATCAGAAGTTGTAAGAAAAGCCCATCATCAACCGCGGCTCAAACGTGGGCTGATTGATCGCCTCGTCGGCATCGTCGTAGGTGTATCCATCACGTCCGTTGGAGTCATCACCGTCGGGAGCATAGCGGGTGTCGTGACCCTGAAGATCGGACTTCGAGAAGAAATCGGCACCAAGCTGCATCACCAGGTCGACTCGTTCGCTCATGGCAAAGTAGGACTCGACACCGCCGCCGACACCCCACTGCTTGCTAATCACATCGAAATCCTCGTTGCCGCCGACATACTTGAAGTTGCCGACGAACCGAGCATAGCGCGGACCGCCATAGATGTAAGATCGAGACATCCCCAGGATGTTCACGGGGTAGAGGAGGTCAAAACGGAAGTCCATTTGACGACCCTTCTCCTCGGGGGTCCCGTTGGTGGCATCATTAATAAAGACCCGCCGCGCTTCGGCAGATTTGCCCGGCTCAAGAGTGGTGTAGCCAATTGCCAGTCGGAGGTTCATAGGGAACTCCCGGGCAACGTTGTTGACCATCCCGAATAGCTGAAACCCAGGACCACCGAAATAGCCTAGTTCCAAGCCACCTGAAACCGAAGTCTCGTCCGGGTCGGGTGCCGCCTGCACCGACATTGTCAGCAGAAGCAGAGCAATGCCGGTTAAGATTCTAGTGCGTAACATGTTAGTCTCCGTTTCCTTTCGCGTTTCGTAGCCTTCTCCGAAAAGTCTTGAACATAGACCTGTTCGGTACTTGTTTGATCGTCTTTTGCGAAGGCAAACTTGAGATAAGAGACCAGCCTGCGCAGAATTGAGGCAACTGAACAGCGATGTTCACCAACAGGTCACGGGACCAAAGCATCATCTATTAGCCGAAGCGAACCAAATCTCTCACGGTCCGACTAATCGATTGTAGACTAAATCGATGAAAAAAGTCCCGAATTCCCAATACGTCTGGAGTGGCCTATGTCGGTTCTTTCTAATTTGCTTAAAATCAATAGCTTAACCTCTGTGGTCTTGTGTCTGGTCGTTTTGCTCGCGGTCTCGACTTCGGCACAGATAAGCCCGGCAGAGTGGTACGAGCAAGCCCCTCTGGACACCGACGGCAACAAGTTGGACGATCTTCTGGACAACTTGGATGCTGATTTCGATCAGCTGCTGGATGTCTTCGTTTGCTTTCGCTTCGACTGCATACCGGCCGATCGTGTTGCAGAGTTAGAACTGCTGGGAAATCTCGGATACTCCTCGAGCAGTGTCCCGGCGCTGCAGGTTTATGACATCTCGCTGAGCGATCTTCAGAACATCGTCGCATTATGGCCGGAGGTAGGCTTCATCTGCCCCAATGAGGAGGCCAAGTTCTTCATGACGACCGCCGGTCAGGCTATCAAAGCGCACTCGGGCCACTACAGTCCCAGTACCTGTGAGGACCAGGGGTTCGACGGTACCGGCGTGACAATCGCGATTGTCGATTCGGGAGTCGAGGACACCTTGCATGCGGACTTGCCGACAGCTGTCGGTGGCATCGTGATGGTCGACGGTCAGACGGGCCAGTTTGTACTGGGGAATCCCTCGGACGCGGTCGGCCACGGAACGATGGTCGCCGGTTGTGCTCTCGGTCGAGGAGGCGCGTTTGGCTTGGACCGGGGTGTCGCTCCCGGCGCATCGCTTTTCGATGCCCGCATTGACGATTCCCTGGGTCGAGCGTCTATGGCCAGCATTTTGGCCATCACCGATTGGATTCTCATGAACTGGGCCACCGTATCACCGCCAATCAAGGTAGTCAACTACTCGGTTGGTTTCGATCGGGAATCGGACGGTTTCAATCCGTTAACTCAAGCGGTCAACCGATTTCGTCTCAGGAACATCACCGCAGTCGCGGCGATTGGCAACCACGGGACCTGCGATACTACCGCCAACGGCTGGACTGCCGGCGTTGGTCACATTGCAGTTGCTAGCGGCGTTCTGACTGTGGGATCGGCCGATCACAACGGCACGGTTGACCGGTCCGATGATGTCCCCTCCGGGTTCTCCCGTGTCGGTCCGGGACGGGGTCCGCTCCCGAAACCAGACGTGGTCGCATACGGCGGTCAATGTGTGGGGGCCTGCCCCGACGGATGTCAGCCGGGCACCGCCAGTGAGCCGATTCGCACAACCAACAACGCCGGTGGTTACTCCAGCGCGGTTGGTACCAGCTTCGCGGCGCCACAGGTCGCTGGTCTTACCGCCTGTTTTCTGCAGGCTCACAGTCCCCGCATGCCCAGCCCTCAACCCTTGTTTAGGCAGACCGCTCAGGACATCGGACCTCCCGGATGGGACAGTGCCACCGGCTGGGGAGTGGTCGACCCGGCTCTGATCGAAGGCATGGGCAAGCCAATTCCCCCGATACCACCCGATCTCGAAATCTTCTATGTCAACTATGCACCGCAACCGATCGTTTGCGGGCAGCCGACGCTCATAAACGTCACGGTCAGAAATGTTGGAGCTGTTCCGGTGGACAGTTTCACTGTGGACTTCAAACGCTTCTACTTCGGGCCCAACAACGCGCCCGCAACGGTGTTCGATATCGGAAACGGACCGGAGTTGAACACGGGTGGGCCTTTGCTCCCCGACTCAATCCGTACGTTTCTTCGATGGTGGACGCCCGGTGTGTCCGACACTTTGCCGGTGTCACAGCATTCCTGCTTCTGGGGAATAGTCGATGCGCCCAACGATGCCTGGCCGGCCAACAATCGAAAGAACAAAAACTTCAATCTCTCGGGACTGAACTCGACGAGTTGCGGAACACAACCTCCTTCGCCCTCGCCTCCGTTGAAACAGGGAGACCACCTGGCCCTCGATGCGGCCGAGGATCCCCTCTTGATTCCGCTCGCGGTTTCTCACGACAAGGAGGAGATCATAGAGGTAGAGGTGGTGGTAGAGAACCCTGATCCGGACAACTGGCATATTGACCTGACTACCAGCGGCGGAGATACCGGTCCGGCGGTGATTGTCACGGTCGATCCACAGGCTTGTCTGGAGTGGGTGACGCTGAGCGCGATGCGTCTTGATCCAACCTATGACGCTCCGGTTGAGGTCGTCGTTATCGCCTTTTCTCCTGATCACGGACACCTGGGAGATGCGACGGTTTTGATCGATCCGAATCTTGTTGAGTCGTGTTGCCTGGTCGTCGGCGACATCAACGGCGACGGAGCGGGGCCCGACATTGCCGATCTCGTGTATCTGGTCGCCTATATGTTCCAGGGGGGAGAACCACCCCCATGTCTGGAGCAGGCCGATATCGATGGAAGCGGCTCGGGGCCGGATATCGCTGACCTGGTTTATCTGGTCGCTTACATGTTCGAGGGCGGCCCTCCTCCGGCACCCTGCCTGTAACAGGCGGAACCGGAGGCATTGGCTTTTTAATCTAGTGCATTCTTATGCCGCCGCCCGGGTGGACCTCTATCTGGCCGTTCACCTCGAACCAGATCCCCTGGGCGCTGTCGGCGCCGACCGTGACCTGCTCCAGGACATTGTGGATCAAAGCTTGCTTGTCGAATGTCCCGAGAGCTTCAATATGAGGTCCTTCCAACAACCAAAGCGTGTCACCTACCGGCATCATCATATCGGCGCTTTGCCACGAATGGTAAGGGTTGGCGAAGGTACCAAAATCGGCGGCAAAACGGGTGGCGGTGAAGCTCCAGTCGGGGTGGTTGCAATAGAGAAACTTGGCGCAGAGGCTGTCGATATGACTAAACCTCGCCCGCTGCCCGATCACTCCCGCGAACTCCTCATAACCGGGGCGCATCACGATCGTACTGCAGCAGTCGGCCGGGCTGCAGTCACCGACATCGAAGGCACAGGGTGGGTAGTGCATTATCGAACGGAAGTCGTACCTGTTGGGGATGTAACCCCCGCTGGCGTGGATCTCGAAATTGTGCTCTTTGTCTTCCTCGATGTTGTCCCACACGATCTCGACATAGTTGTCGCGATCGGCCCGTGACTGTTCGTGCCAAAACCCCATAGCGTGATACAGCTCGTGACAGATGGTCATGGTGCGCCAGGTCGCGATCTTCACATCCTGCCGCCCGCCTTGAGGACCAATAAACGAACTGTTGACATTCGAGTCGGGAATGACGCGAATGTAGTTATCGTGACCTGAACGAGGTATGAACTGGACATCGCAAACCCGTTCCCAGTTATCGAAGGCGACATGAATAAGAGAATCGCGGGTGGCATCCGTACTGGAGTGGATAGTATAGGGGATAACATAGCCGGACCAGAAGTTGGAGCTCCAGATGGCCTTGTTGTGCCGGTTGTCCCAGAACTCCTTGGTCACCATGATATCGCCCTCGACAGTCAGGTAGTCTCGGGGAGGATCGAGAGGCTCGATTGCATTTGCGAGCGAGCTGTCGTCTGCCCAACCGAGCGAGGCGATCGCCAACAACGCCAGGATCAGGAGGGCCGGAAAGCCCGCAGCGTGTTTGAGTATTGTTCTCATGATAAACCTCTACTGCAGCGTAACGAGGACCAGAATCATTCCGGCCTCGCCTTGTTTGAGTGGCTGCATTGCCTTGCCGAGGATTGCACCCTGGGCGCGATGATAGTCCGTTACCTTCTGGGCAAATCCCGGCACATCCGACGTGGTCAGCAGATCCCCCGGCTGTATGTCGCCATCGACGGCGATCGTCTGGCAGTAAACTCTTCCGGCCAGGGCGACATCCAGATCGTGTTGATTAGCGCCCAAACGCACACCTGATCCCAGTCCGTTAGCGCCGGCCACGATTCCGGCCACTTTGGTGTCATACGCTTCTCGGGCCAGCGTGAGACGTCCCGGATTCTTGACATCGATAGCCAGAACCATGCCGGGAAGAATCTCCAGGTGGTCGGAGACGTCGAAGCCTTCGGCATAGTCGAGCCCTTCACCCAATTCGAGCACAGGTGCGCCGGTAGCGCGTGAGAGTACTTCGACATTGCCGCGGAACTTGGCGGCCTTTCCTCCGATCCCTCCCTGAGCATAGATCCCGGTACCGTTGGTCCCGTTGGCCGTGGCGTGTATGCCGTAACCGCTGGTACCTGAACAAGTGGCGACAACGCCGCGACCGAGGCCGCCCTCGCTGCTGAAATAGCCCCCCGCACCCTGGCTGGCCATATTGGTGCTGGTAGCTTCGCCGCGAACGCCTCGTCCGCTAATTCCGTTGCCAACGCCCAGAACGCCGGGCGAGGAGGACACGAAGGATTCTCCTTTGACGCCGACACCCGCCGAGGCGGCATCACCGGCTTTGCCGTAGACTCCGATGGAGTTGGCGTTGTTGGTGCCCTCGCCCAGGACGCCAATGCTGTTGGTTTCCTCCATAGCCTCACCCTTTACGCCGGTGAGACCGCGGCCGATTACTCCATGGCCGCCGGCATCGTCATCGCCAACGCCCAGGACGCCCACGCCAGTTGTAGCCCTTCCTACGACTCCAACCGGGTTGCCGCTGAAGCTTACCCCAGCAATCCCCATCACGCCTATGGCCGAATCGCCGGCAAAGATGTAAGAGTTGCCAATAACGGCGTTCTGCTTGGAAGTACTCACTTTGAGCTGGGCATCGTCGGGTGTGACATCGCCGATTCCGACGCTACCGCTCGGGTCGAAGGTCATAACCGTCGGGTTGTCGTATGGATGCGTGTTGGTTCCGTAAGTCACTCTCAGCCGGCTCCCGGCTCCTTCGGTGAGTCTTGCCAGTCCCCATTTGTCGGTGACTTCGCCGGTGGTGCTGCTGATCTCGCCGAACACCAAAGCAGATCCGGCACTGCCGAACTCATTCGAATACAGGCTGATCACCGCGTCCTGGTCTTCGATCACGACATCTTCGAACTGAAGATCACCCGAGGACAAGCCCTGGTCTATGCCTTCAATGTGAAGATGGGCCAGTGGTCCGGATGTACCCAGTCCGAGACTGCCACTGCTGGTGAAACGAGCGTGCTCATCGTAGGTCGTGCCGTTCCACTCTCCGAACTGCAGCGCCTGTCCCGTTGCCCAGGAGATATCCCGGGAGCTTCCTTCCAGGTAGAGTGTTGGATCATCGCTATTGCTCACCTCCACATGCAACTTGCCCAGGGGCGAGGTGGCACCGATAGCGACCTCGTCGGTAGTGGTCTCCAGACGTACGGTCGTTCCGTCCTCGGTCCAGCCGTTGGAACTCCCAGGACTGCCTTCTTCGTCATCGGCCGGCAACCAGGCTGAATTCTTCACGCTGTACTTGATCACCTGACCGTCGCCGGCTCCGTTTCTCGAAAGATCAGCCATGGAAACACCGCCGTCGGCCAACTCGACACTGTCGATCGACCCCTCCGCGATTGCCGCTGTACCGGCGCTATCAGCGACCGCCGTGCGAATCGCATAAGCCACGCTCACCAACGGAATCGGATCTGAAGGAGCTTCCGAACCGACGGCAATTGTCAGACCGTGGAGATCTCCGTCAAAGCACTCGGGCGGAAACGGCTTGACCGAACCGAGATACACTGCGAACAGTCCGCTCTCAATTGCGACATTCTCGTGGGTTTCCTCCCACAGATAGGTAATGCCGGTCGTGTCGGTGTAAAGGGCAAAGGTGAGATTGACGGTTGTATCCAAAGGCACTCCCGTATCGCTGGTCAGTCGACCCTGATATGTAATGTATTGAGGCACATCGGCTGCAGCGGTACCGCAAAGCAATATCAGTGTCAGGAATAGAGGGACAAGGCGCGGTCTGAACATGGGATCCTCCCGGGTGTATGTAACTACTCTTTGTATTCTGATTCTAACAAGTTGTATAAGGCGGACAAAAGATCGGTATAGACTGGATCAGGAAGCGCCTTGGCAAAGGGGTCCGTCGTGGGCTGGATGGCGATTCCCGAGCTGTTTATTCTCTTTGCCTGGTTGCTCTCAATATACAAAGATAGACGAAATTGCCAAGTATTACTAGCCGTCCCAGGAGCCGTCCGGCGGGGCACCGGCTGTTCAGTTTTGAGTCAAACCGCTGGAGAATCGGGTGCATCCAGATAGTTTATGCTGCTCAAGACCGGAGCTGAGGTTGAGTCGGACTCACCCAAGCCGATAAGAAGGCCAAACCTATGAGGACCACACCAAAAAGGAAGGCTGACCGTGCTAAGGAAACTTGCAGCGATTTTTGCAGTGCTACTCCTGTCTGCCGGTATGATTTTCACCGGCTGCAGCGAGGACAGTTCGACCCCTACCACACCCGGTGGAGGGTCAGACACATTAACTCTTGAGATAATGGATGTAGCTGAGATTATCCGGGCCGTGACCCCACCAGTCTACAACGCCCCCCAGGGATTCCCAGCGACCGATTCATTCGAGGTCTGGACGCAGGGCGACTATCCGCTCTTGGAGATGGTCTTTGGCGATGAGGAAGACCAGACTCTCGACCGCAATATCTATGAGTTCGAGTTCTTCACCGGCATGTTCCGGGAGCATATGCTGGTCGACGAAAACGGCGCCATTATTACTGGCACTTACTCGGGCGAGATCGTTCGCGAGGAGCCCGGTGGCGGCGATAGCACTTACCATGGCACCTTCCTGGTGTCCAACTTGACCGGCAACACTACGGTTCCGGCCAATGTCCAGTCTATTATAGGGACCTCGATTGACTTTGACTACTTGATCGAAATCGCCGTGGATGAGATTCCCAACGGTCAGGTCAAGGTCGGATTCAAGTTTGACTCCACCGAGCAGAGCATGATGGTCTGGCTCAATAATATGGGCGGCGAACCGGATCGCAGCAGTTCCTCGCTGGTCTATTCGACCCTCGATCCGCGTGATTCGACGTTCCAGTTCAAGGGTACGTCATACGGCTCTGACAACTACGGTACTTTCAGCACCTCGTACATCGTATCCTCCGAGGCCAACGGCGAGTTTGGCTATCGCTCGAGCTGGTTCTGGGAGGAAGCCAACCCGCAACCGGGAACCGAGGACACGATGTCCTACCGGGGCAGTATCATCGGCGGCGGCAACAAGGATGTCGAGTTTGCCCTCAAATTCCGTCAGTTCCGACCGGCCGATTCCGAGACTGCCGATCAGTACTGGTCGTTCGACCAGGTATTCGGGCCCAACTACAGTGAGGGTACCGGTCTGATAAGCTCTTACGCGGCCTATGTCAACGAATCGCTGATCATCGACTACGATGATATCACTCTGGAGATGATCCCCAACCCCTGGGCACCATAATAAGTCTCCATTGCTAGACATCAACGAACGAAGCCCGGGAGTTGCCTCCCGGGCTTTTAGCTTGAATAGAATCTGCTTAGCCTACTGGCAGACTGGTTCCGGTCCCGACTCGAACATGAAAGCTACCAGATAGACGAGATCGGCAATGTCAATAAGCAGACCGCCGATACCATCGACATTGCAGGCTTCCATCACCGGCGGTGCTGGGCCTGCATTGAACATGTAGCCCACAAGGAAGACGAGGTCAGCAATGTCCGCCGGAGCTCCGCTTCCGTCGATATCGCCACAGATCCAACTCTCGCAGTGCAGCGCGACTAGTTGCACATTGTCGATATTCCAGCCGCAATATGCCAGCCCGACATCGGTGGGGCCCATCGTCCAGCGCAAGTAGACTTCAGACTGCCCATCGGCGATGTCGGAGACATCGTATTCGAGTTCCTGCCACTCCAGATCGGCAATCACCGCCGTATTCTGCCACAACTCAGTCCAGTGGGCGCCGTCGACGCTGATACATACAGTGGCTTCATCGTAGCCGGGCTGTTCGACTCCCAGCCAGCGGCAAAATCGCAGGCGCGTGTTCGCCATACCGCCACAATCGATGGCCGGACTGGTGACGTGCGTACCCGGAATCGAGTTCTCGTAGTCGCCGGCGAGGTTGTAGCCCATTACGTTGGGGCCGTCGCAGCCATCGGTGGGATCCGGCGCCGGGTACTGCAGTTCCTGTCCGCCGCCTCCCTGAGGCACGCCACGACTCCACAGGCCTTCGGTGGTCCAGCCTTGGTCGGTCTCGAAGTTGTCCTCGAACACCATTACCTCTTCGGTTGAAGCCAGGGCGGTCAGGGGAGAGGACGGATCGGGAGCATAGCGACGACCGGTCGCTGTTTCTTCGACACTGATCCAATACTCGGCGACCTCATCGCAGTCGAGTCCCGGAATCGTCGCCTGGAAGGCATCGCTCTTGACAGCGGTCATGGGTACGGTCATCGAATCGGAGCCGTTCACGCGGCAGTGGAGTAGACCCGAACCGGGCACAATCTGGCCTTCGCCGATTCCCGTTACAGTGACGCTGAAACTGGTATCCTTGAGTGGTTCCACGACCGAAGGTGTTCCGTCGGGGAACATGATCGCCAGGCTGCTGACCGACTTGATCGATACCGCCGGATCGGCGAACAGAGTGGTCTCGTAATAAGTCCAACGCATAGCCTTGTTGTTGGTCACATACGGCGCGATATCGAAGCGCGCGTCCAATTGTGCCAAGCCGATAGTGGTGGCGCCTTCATCGGAGTTGTACACCGCATCCCAAAACTCTCGGTTAAACCAGTGCACCGGATGCAAAGTCGTGCGTGATCCCAACCCCAGTCTGGCGTTGGCCATACAGGCAAACCCACCGGTGGCGAGTTTGGCGGTGACGTACTCTGCCCAGCAGTCGTAGCCGTCGAACTTGCCGGCCGAGCAACCCTCAGCATAGAGGAAGCCGTACTGTGTGTTGGTGAGCTGGTTCTTGACTATCGAGGTGTCCGTCTTCATGGCATAGCCGATATAGCTGTGACCGAGATGGTCGACGATATGCACTCCGGAGTTGATGGCGTTGATAATCTCCGAGTAAGGCCAATGATTGTTGGGCATCCAGGACATGTCGTAGAGCTTGTCGATATCGTATTGATCGTCGGGGAAGCCGCAGGTTGTAAGGCCGTGAGACTGGGCGCCGTTGACCATTTCATCCATCGCATAGCCGCCGTATTCTCCGAGTCCCGCAAATCCCAGTTGCTCGCCGACCAGCAGAACCTTCGAGAGATATGGTTCGTTGGTGGTCAGGTACCACAGGGTCTTGTTAACCATGTTGTTGACCTCGTCCACCGATTCCGCCGAGATTCGACTGGCTCCAACTTCGGGCAGAAGGTCGATCTCTCCGCCGCCTTCGCCATCGTTCGGCTCGCCCCAGAAGGCATCCCCGTCGTAGTTGAAAGTGCCGTCGAGACAGGCATAATAGAAATCGGCAGGAAGATCGTATTCAGTGATATTGCTGCCGTCACTGAAGTCCACTCGAATGTACACATCCAGGGCGGGAATCAGGTCGTCGTCGGCCCCGATCAACACCATCGAAATACCGTTGGTCAGATACTCGTCGCGGATATGGTTGCGGATAGTATGGGGATCGTTACTACCGATCATGCTCAGAGTGTGGATCTCAGTCGGGGTGCCATCCATATCGTGTTGGTTCTTGAGTGGTTGATAGGCGTCCTCGAACTCGTCGGGGCAGATGATAAGAAGATCGTAGGCGCGCGAGGTTGGCGCGCTGATTGCCGGATAACTGCTCAGCTGGGCCGAGTTGTCAACCCGGGCCTCGATCGCCGCGGCATCTTTGGCAAGAGCCCGGACCAGCGACGTGGGGCCGCTCTCTTCGGTGACAACCGTCAGTTGAATATCCGAATAGTAGGCCAGCTCGCCGGTGGAGGGCGTGTAGTCGACGGGGGTCAGTTCGACGAACAGCACCCGGTATCCGCGAAACGATTGCACGGATCCGACTGAAAACCTCGTTTGGGGAAGCTTTTCGGTCGAGGTATACGCAGCCTGATCGATGTACAGCGGAGGAATCTTGTCGGGAGGAGTCGACAAGACAAAAGGGTCTTCAACCGGTGGCAGATTCAAGCCGGTGCCTACGGTCGTACTCGGTCCGGTGGTGGCCTCTACCGACACAACTTCGTGTCCGTAGGGAAGGAGAATGCGCGCCCGATAAGTTGGCAGGGCTGGCTGGCCGATTTCGCCTGCAACCGGGCAGTTGTCCATGACGACCTGATCAAACCACTGACCGTCGACCTTGATTGGCTCTACCGTCGGCGGTGCGAAAGTGTAGTTCTGCTCGATTGTAGTTGTGGATGCCTGCGATGCGGGTGCAAGCATCATAAACAGAACCCACCCAACTACTATTAAAGCCATGGAATCGCGAAATATAGACATGTCTCCTCCAAGCCGGCAGCCGATCGGTGCCGACGACTCTCAATGCGGCCGGAACGGCCGGGGATGTGTATTTACACTATAATATAGCGCCGAATCGCTCAGGAGCAAGCCACGAGTGGGAGGAGGCGGGGGGCACCCGTGCTAGAATCCAGCGTCGAGGACCGCCACCAGGCGCTGTTTGTAGTCGGATTTCTCCTCGTCGGACAGATTGGCGGAGCCGTTCTTGACCAGGATCTCCAATATATGTGTGGCGTAGGGATGCTTCTCTTCGTAAGGAATATTCTCCATCATCCGTTTCATGCAGCCGGGCATCATCTTGGCCTGGCGCAACGGGATAGCCTTCTTGAGGTCGGGACGCTCGAAGACCTTGGTCATTAGCTTCTCTTTGTGGTCGACCATCTTCTCGGCCGGCACATTGGCCAGCATAGCCGACATAAACGGCCCCATAACCTTGGGCACGATCTCCATCAGGTCCATCTTCTGGGCTTCTTCGGGAAGCAGCGCCTTGACCTCGCCGAACAGCTTAGGCATCATGGTCAACATCATCTTGGGCATCATGTCGAGCATGTTGACATCTTCCATCATCTTGGGCATCATCTGCTCCATCATCTTCTGCTTCTCCTCAGAAGTGAAGGAAGACATCATCTTTTCCATCATTTTGCCCATCATCTCTTCTTTTTCTTCGTTGGACATGCGTCCCAGGAAAGCGCCCATCATGCTATCCATCATACCCATGGTCTAAAACCTCGTGTGCTACGTATTCTTATTTGCATTTATTCATTTTCTGACAGAGCATTTCGGGGTCTTCGGTTAGCAGACCCTTGAGCTTCTTCTCGTCCGACTTCGCTTGATCGCTTCTGGCAACAGCCTTGAACACCGGCTCCAGCAAGTTGTGCACTTTGGCCGACAACTCCTTACTTCCGAGGCGGTAGCGTACCCACCGGCCCTTCTTCGATGACTCGATCAGCCCCGAGTCTTTCAGTATCTGCAGGTGACGCGAAACGGTTGGCGGAGCCAATTCCAGCAGATGAACTATCTGACAGACCCACATCTCGCGTTTCGAGAGAGCCAATAAGACCCTCAAACGGCTCTGATCGCTGAGAGCCTTGAAGATTTTGACACTGTATTCGGTCTCAAGCTTGGTCATAATTCGTTAATTACGAAATTAACGAATTGAGGTCATTTGTCAAGACAAATATGGATAAATAGAGAAAGAACGCGACGCTATCTGCCGTAATTCCCGAGTTGACGGTCCCAGATCAAGGCGTTATTCTGGACCGGACCCTGAAACACCTCTCGGAGGTGTAACTGCATGACAGCAATGGAGACCATGTTATGTCCGCGAACAACAACACTTTACTCTTTCTCAAGTCCTCCTCGATGGGCGAGGGCGAACCGGATCTGGGCGAGAAACTGATCGGATCGTTTCTTGATATGCTGATTGAGACCGGCAATATCCCAGCCCGGGTGGTGTGTGTTAACACCGGAATCTTCCTGACCACCGAGGGATCGGCCATGACCGATACGCTTCGGAAACTCGTGGACGCCGGTTCGGAGATCCTCTCCTGTGGTACTTGCCTGGACTACTACGATCGCCGTGACAAACTGGTTGTCGGCGAGCCGACCAACATGAAAGTGATCGTCGAGTCGCTGATTGAGTACAAGAAGGTGTTGACGCCCTAGAGATACCGAACATAGGCAGGAGGGAAAGATGCCCGTAGCGAAACTGATGGTCGTCGCGATTGCCGGTTTTTTGGCGGTCATTGGACTTTGCGAAGTTGAGTTTCCGGGAGAACCGATCGCATTCGATGAGTTCGCAGGAGTCTACAGCGCCAATTTCGGTCACGCAGTACGAGATTGCATTATCGTTGAGCCAGACTCAACCTACACTCACTATTACCGTGTGGGTGACAGTACCGTCGTCGAACGCGGTACATACTCATTTCACGAGAGTCGCGGATTCTACCATGCCGGTTTCAAGGACTTTCGTGTTTACTTCCCTCGCTGGGTACATTACCTCATTGAGTCGGATACCACAAAAACGAATCACGGAGATACCTTGTCTCGCCATGGTCATTGCTACTATGCAGATCATGGAACTCTGGACACGACGAGATTTGTCCTGGCTGTTAACGTCTACAAATCGGAGGACGGCTCGATCAATCTTCAGTACTGCCCTGAGCGTTTTCAGTATTACGTGAAGTTGGACGACCGGGAGGAGGCCGAGACTAGGCAAGAGCTAAGAGAGTTGATGGCCGATGAGATGGAGCGAGATTCGGCTAGAACCCCGTGAAGTCCTCGACCGTGATGCGTTCGCGGGGAGCGATTGAATCCAGTTCACGCACCATCGACCAGACCATCTCCGAACCACCCACCACATAGAAGTGAGCAGAGTCCACATCGGGTACATGCTTGCGAATCATATCCGGCGTGACGCGGCCGTTTTCGAACGAGCCGAAAGATCCATCGGGTGAGATCCGGGTGAAAACCGGAATTAGGTTGAACCAGGACTCTTCCTTGCCCAAACTCTGAAACTCGTCTATGTAGGCAGAGATAGCCCGGCGGCGGTTGGAGTAGAACAAGTAGACATTGCCCGACCAGTTCTCTCGCTTCATCTGACGTATGATGCTCAAAAACGGTGTGATGCCGATTCCGCCGGCGATGAACACGGCCGGAGTAGAGGCATCGTGGCGTAAGCCGAAAGTCCCGTAGGGCCCATCGATACGCACCGGATCTCCCGGCTCTAGCTGGGCGACGGCCTCTTTAAAAGGTGAAGGACGGGTGCGAATGGCCAACTCGATAAACGGCTCATACGGCGCCGATGCGATCGACAGTGTCCGCTTGCCGCTAAACTGATCGTTGTCGCAGTCGGGGAGAGTCAGATCAAGATTGAGCCCGGCCACAAACTGGAAGTCATGAGGCCGCTCGAGCTTGAGCAAAATCGTCGAGTCGGCGATTGACTTGCGTTCTAGCACCGAGACCGTCTTAGAGTGGAACTGTGGTTTTGCCTCGCTACCGATCAAATCAGTTGTCATCGATCAAATCCTTCGATTGGCTGAATGCCTTGTACGACGACCGCACCATCGGACCGGATTCGACATGGCCGAATCCCATTTCCATCCCGATGCGGGCATATTCTTCGAACTCCTCGGGAGTAACGAATCGTTCGATCTCCAGGTGTACGCCTGAAGGCCGCAGATACTGACCGACCGTAACGATATCACAGCCGGTGGCGCGAATCTGACGAAACAGCTCGACAATCTCCTCGCGAGTTTCGCCCAGTCCCACCATGAAACCGGTCTTGACCACCGGGCGCGGGCCGTACTTGTGCGCCTGGGCAAGGATATCCAGCGATCGCGCCAGCTCGGCGCCGGGCCGTACATGCCGGTAAAGCCGAGCCACGGTCTCGACGTTATGGGCGAAAACATCAGGGTGAGCATCAAGAACCGTGTTCACCGCATCCGGATTACCGCCGAAGTCAGGAACCAGTACCTCGACTTTCACATCGGGATCTTTCTCGCGCAGCTGTTTGATCGTCTCGGCGAAAATCTCAGCGCCGCCATCAGCTAGATCATCCCGAGTTACCGATGTTACCACCACTTGCTTCAAGTCCAATTCACCAACTACCTTGGCCAGGCGTTCGGGCTCTTCGCGATCCAAGCCCAAAGGAACGGCGGTTTTGACATTGCAGAAACGACAGCCGCGGGTACAGTGGTTGCCGAGGATCATAAATGTAGCCGTGCCTTCGCCATAGCACTCACGGATATTCGGGCACGCTGCTTCCTCGCACACCGAATGCAGGTTGTTCTTCTTAAGAATGTCTTTTACCCGCACGTACTTGGGGCTGAAGTTCGCCTTCACCTTGATCCACGGGGGCAGCCGCCGCGAGGTCTTCTTTGGTTTGGGCGGTGCACCGGCGAGCAGGGTCTTGTTGTCGATCGGTTGCTGCATTTATCTCCACAGAGTTTTGGTCGTTTCAAATGCTACAGGCCAAACATTCTCGGAATACGGCTTGTTCCGAAAACTGCAACGAGAAATCGGGTGAATAGCTTGACCGTAGGAGCGTGGGAGAGTATCATCGGCGAACTATGGAAACCGCTACCCTGATCGGCCTTTTAGCCGGCACTCTGACCACGATTTCTTTCTTGCCTCAAGTAGTCAAAGCCTGGCGATCTCGCTCCACCAAGGATCTCTCGGTCTGGATGTATTTGGTGTTTGCCGCCGGTGCGATCTTGTGGACCGTCTATGGAGTTATGCTCGACAGCTTACCCGTGATCCTGGCCAACTCGGTGACGTTGTTGTTGATAGGCGTCATTCTCTACCTGAAAGCGCGGTATCGGTAGCTTACATCCGTGTCCCGGCGGGCATCCAGTTGACAATTGCCTCCTTGGCGCGCTCGCGACCGCGGTCGGTAAGCTTCAACAGTCCCGACTCATCACGAATCAACTCCCTGCGAGTGGCGAGGTCCACCACCTGATCGGCCAGGTTTTCATCCCAGTTGAGATGGTCGGTTAGATGGTCCCGCCTGCACTCGGTGTCCGCTTCGGGGGTATCCTCGTGGTTGAAAAGGTGAATCGCCAGCATAGCGATGGCGAAGTCCCACCGTTGGCGAGTACGCCGCCGCAGTTTGGCTACGATTCCCCGATGAGGGGCCAGCAGCACGGCCAGGAAGAAGGCCACGCCCACGACCGTAGCCATCGATCCGGCGATTGATATGTCGAGCATATGTGCCGCCCAGTAGCCGGCGATAGCACTGCCGGCGCCGATAAGAGCGCTGTATGCTATCATTCGTTTGAGACTGTCGGTAAGCATGTAAGCTGCTGCCGGCGGGGCAATCATAAGAGCCACTACCAGGATTGATCCCACGGCGTCGAAAGCTCCCACCGCAGTCACCGAAATCTGAACCATCAGAAGGTAATGGATGACGGTGGGGGAGAAGCCCAGAGCTGCCGCAAGACCGGCATCGAAGGTCGCCAGCTTGAGTTCCTTGAAGAACACGACGATCACGATCAGATTTATCAGACCAATCCCGCCCATCAGCCAGAGGGCCTTGGGGCCAACGTCCATTCCCAAAATCTCGAACCGATCGAATGGAGCAAAGGCCAGCTCGCCCAGCAGGACAGCGTCGGTGTCGAGGTGTATATCGCCGGCAAAGCGTGAAATCAGTATCACTCCTATCGAAAACAGCACAGGGAATACCAGACCGATAGCGGCATCCTCCTTGACCAGTCGAGTGCGATTCAGCAGTTCCACCAGCGCCACGGTTAGCACGCCGGTCGCCGCTGCGGCTACAATCAGGAAAGGCGAGGCAAGATCCTCGACTACGAAGAAAGCCAGGACGATTCCCAGAAGTATGGCATGGCTGATAGCGTCGCTGAGTAGGGCCATACGTCGGAGTACCAGAAACACCCCGGGGAGGGCACAGGCAACCGCCACCGCGATGGCGATCAGTTGAATATCAATCTGTGCGGAACTCATGATGTCCTCCCCATATCCTGAAGCTTCACAACCGCTTCAGATTCACCCTGGTCTGTCAAGGTCCACAGTTCAGGTTTCTCTTCCAGAGCCAGCCCTCGCTCCACCAGTTCCTGCAGCGAACGGGCCACCGCGGCTGGGTTGCGGCTCATCGCCTGAAGGGTGGCGGTAGAGTGCGGGCGTCGATGATCCTCGTGCTGGGCGGCCAGTTCGTGAAGATCCAGAAGGACCGAGTCGGTTTGAATCTGTCGCTTGCGCCGCAACGTGCGCAGCCAGTTGTAGGCCAGGCCGCGATTGGGGGCCAACAGCATGGAGAAGACCACGATGGCGCTAATGCACAGCACGATCGTGGGTCCGGTAGGGAGATTTGCCATGAAACTAGAGATCACCGCACCCGAAATCCCTGCAAGGGCGCCGAAAAGAGCGGACAAAGCCACCATCACGCCCAGACGATCGGTCCATTGTCTTGCGGCTGCGGCGGGAGCTACGACCATGGCGCTCATCAGAACCACGCCGACGGTTTGGAGCCCGATCACGATGGCCGCCACCAGGAGTGTGGTCAGGAGTATATCGACAAACCGCATCTTGAATCCCAGGCTCACGCCGTACTCGGGATCGAAGGACAGCAGCTTGAACTCTTTCCAGAATAGGACAAGAATGATTATGGCGATCAGTCCCACACCGAACATGGTCCAGACATCACGAGACATCAGAGCCGAGGCTTGACCAAAAAGGAACTTGTCCAGCCCGGCTTTCCCGGCCGAAGGCAGCCGCTGCACATAACTCAGAACGACCAGTCCGAATCCAAAGAATACCGCCAGGATCATCCCCAGGGCGCTGTCCTGTTTGACACGGGTATTGCGCACGACGTACATCACGATCAGAGTACCGATCCATCCGGCCAGCGCCGCTCCGGCCATTAGTACCAGCGGCAGCCGTGATCCGGTGATCAGGAAAGCCAGGGCGATTCCCGGAAGTGCTGTGTGAGAAATCGCGTCGCCCAGCATAGACTGTCGCCTCAAGACTGCGAATGACCCAAGAGCACCGCTGACCGTTCCCAGCAGGGCCGAACCCAGGGCCACGGTGCGCAGGGTGTAGTCATAGACCAGATCGTTGAGTACCGCGAGAAGATCCATCTAACTGACTTGCTCCCCTTCTACCGCTGATTCCAGGCCGCTCTGACTCTTGAACGCCACCCGACCGCCATAGGCAGCTCGGAGATTGGCTTCGGTGAACACGTCATTGACCGGCCCGGAAGCGATGCGCCGCACGTTGAGTAGTGTTACCCAGTCGAAGTACTCGGGGACGGTCTGCAGATCGTGGTGCACTACCACAACGGTCTTGCCGGCCGAGCGCAGTTCCTTGAGGATACCTATGATAGCCCGCTCGGTCTTGGCATCGACCCCCTGAAACGGCTCATCCATGAAGTACAACTCGGCCTGCTGCACGAGAGCACGGGCGAGGAACACGCGCTGCTGCTGCCCACCTGAGAGCTGACTGATTTGCCGGTCGGCGAAGTCATGCATGGCGACTTTTTTGAGCGCTTCCAGGGCAAGGGTGCGGTCATCCTTTCGCGGGCGTTTAATCCAACCAAGGGCGCCGTAGCGTCCCATCAATACCACGTCGAGAACCGAGGTGGGGAAGTCCCAGTCGACCGAACCGCGCTGAGGTACATAGCCGACCAGTTTGCGCTGCTCGTGATACGGCTTTCCGAAAATCCTCACCTGACCCGCGGCCGGCTTCAGAAGCGACTGCATAGCCTTGATGATCGTCGTCTTACCGGCACCGTTAGGACCGACAATGGCCATCAGCACGCCCGTCGGAACCGTGAGATCGATATCCCACAACACCGGCTTTTCCCGGTAGGCCACGGTCAGGTCGCGGACCTCGATAGCGTTGGGAGTGCTCAATGTGATCCCTCTTGAGGAGTTTCGCCCAGCAAAGCACTCACGATTGTACTGACGTTGTGCTCGACCATGCCGACATAGGTACCTTCGTGCGTTCCGCCGTCACCCATGGCATCGGAGAACAGCTCTCCTCCGATACTGACCGCGAAGCCGCGAGATTCCACAGCTGCCTGTACCGCCTCGATGCTTCGAGTAGGAACCGATGACTCAACAAACATGGAAGGAATCTTGTTGTCGGCGATGAACGCCGCCAGGTCCTGGACATCGGCGGTGCCGGCTTCGGCGGCGGTACTAATGCCCTGCAGGCCACGGACCTGAAAACCATAGGCGCGACCGAAGTAGTTGAATGCGTCGTGGGCGGTGATCACAACCCGCTGGCCTTCCGGAACACGGGCGGCTTGCTCTTGAACCCATGCATGGAGCGTGTCCAATCTCGCCTGTAGTTTGGCGGTGTTGTCACCGTACAGTTTGGCGTTGTCGGGGTCCATCTTGCTCAAGGTGAAGACTACCGTGTCAACCACATGCTTCCAGAGCGACACATCGAACCAGACGTGAGGATCGTAGGCATTCTCGTAGTCGGCATGGGCCAACCGCTTATCGACTGGGACCGACTCGCCGACAGCGACCGTCTTCTTGCTCTTGCCCATCTGTTCCAGAAGATCACCCATGGCTCCTTCCAGATGCAGACCGTTAAACAGAATCAGGTCGGCATCGGACAACCGGGCGACATCTCCTTCAGAGGCTTTGTAAGTGTGGGGGTCGACCCCGGCTCCCATCAGGCCGGTGACCTTGACTTTGTCGCCGCCGATACGTTGGGTGATGTCGGTAATCATGCCGACTGTGGTCACGACGTTGAGTTGCTCGGACTTGGGACTCTCAGCTTCCTTGCCACAGGATGCGAAGAACATAGAGGTGGCTAAAAAGGCAATAAATAGGGTGACTCTTAGTTTCATCTGTATTCTATCCTTTTGATTTGCTCTGATTTCTTGTTAGAATCTATCGGCGTCTTGAACGCCTTGTCAACTTTTCAACAATTCTAGCTTTGCATCACAAGGACCGCGGAAGCGACCTTGTTGCTTACGGACTGCTTCGATCGACCGATCTTGAGCACCAGACTGTCGTCGAAACTCACTCGCTCAATGACTTTAACCCTTGCTCCCGGAACCAGCCCGATTCCGGCCAGGTGCTTTAAGAGCGCCGGGTCGCCGTCTTGTACTTCCGTCACGCGACCCGAGGCACCTTCCTCGATCTGGCTGAGCGCGATTCCCTGCGTGTCATCGATTTGGCCGTTCTCGGTGGGAATCGGCGCTCCCTGGGGATCGACAGTCGGGTAACCGAGCAGCTTATCCAGCCGTTGTTCGAACTCGTCGGAGATCACATGCTCCAGCCGCTCTGCCTCCTGATGAACCAGCTCCCAGGGAAAGCCCAAGACCTTGACCAGAAATAGCTCCAACAGTCGATGGCGACGCAGCACCTTGAGCGCTTCGTTGCGACCTTGCCTGGTCAGGCTGGCACCCTGGTATCGATTGTATCGAACCAGTCTCGCCTGATGCAACTTCTTGAGCATACCGCTGACCGATGCCGGAGTGACGCCGAGGAATCGAGCCAGATGACTGGTCGACACGGTGTCGTCCTTCTCCTGTAGGCTGTAGATAGCCTTGATGTAATCCTGATCGGCGGTACTAAGCATTAGGCAATCCTCACATAAAAGTTAGGATATCCTAAAACTGAGTGCAAGCAGAAAAGTTCCCCGGTTTCGAAGAAGCGTGTTAAAGTGAGAAAAAATAACGGCCGGAACCCCCGCGTATCGGATCCGGCCGTCTGTTACGAGTGCGTAGAAAGGCTACCTAACGAAGAAGGAGAACAGAGCTTTGTGTCGTTAGGTCGGTTTTCAGGTAGCCCGGCAGACGCCGGCTACGATGCACCAACTTCCTTGTTGAAGTCTGCCCGGTAATCGCGTCCTTGCGCCTACCATCTTAGGCGTTGACGGAAGCGGCTCCTTCGCCCGGCATATGCGGCATGGTCAGGAATCTCTCTCCGCGGATAATGCCGTCAACCATGCGGGCGGCCTTCTCAGGACAGGCTTTCATGATATCACAGATATTATAGGTGTGACGGATACTCTGGCGCAGGGCCTGCACCTCGCCGTCGGTGAACTTGGCTTTGCGACGGTACTTGCGCGCATATTCGCGCTGATAGGCCAACAGCTTCTCGCGGTTCTCACGGTAATACCTGAGACGGTACTCGCGGCGGTCCGGCTTGCCGTTCTTGGCTTTGGGTGGGTTCGACTGGTCAGTACTCACAACGTTCCTCCTATGGTGCGTCCCCTCGACTCGTGAGTGAGCCGATGTGTGCTTTGCGGCTGTCCTCTCCTAGCGAGCCGCTTTCGGCGACGATGCCGACAGATCTTGTGTTCGACTGAGGATCTCGCTTCCGAATTCTGAAAGGGTCGCAGGTCTCGCCTCTCCGGGACGGGCAAAGACATAGTACCGCAATACGTCCTGCAGGCGACGCATGCGGTCAAGATCGACCGAGACCCGATCGTGCTTGGGTTTCATGTTCTCCAATAGATTGGCAATCGATTGGGAAAGCTTTTTCACTTTCCCGGCTTCCGCTTCGAGTTGACTCAATGTATCCAGCAGCATGGCCGTGTCATCGAGCAACTCGTCGATCTGAATGTGATTCATCACGGTTGCCGACCTCCGGGTTGATGTTAAGGGATTCCGTTCCTCTTTGTATTCGAAAGCGGCTCGTCTGTGGAGCGGACTTCCTTGTCCGTCGTTGTCGTGTGCCTGGTTTTTCCACATATCGCCCGGTATTGCAAAGTCAATGCCAACTCAAGTGGTCCTGGTAGTAGATTTTCGTAAGTGCATGCCAGGCGGTTGAATTTCGTCAGCGATGTCCGAATGCGGTGACGATAGTGATTGCGTAATCTCGTAACAGAAACTATATTTGAATACGGGGCCATCACGAGATCTCGAAATATCCAGTCTTCACACGGGGCTGATAAGAATGAGAGATTTCGTTTCGCATTCGACAAAGACGAATAAATCAAGGGCAAGCAAAGTGCGGTCGGTGGTGTGCGCCGGGTAGGGCGTCCGTCCGCGCAATAAACGGGGATGATGCGAAGCATACACGGGGCTTAGGAGGACAACTTGTCTTTGCATGAGATTCAGAGGACCCTTGAGGGACTTCCTTTTGCGGCCTGCTGGCTGGACAGTCAGGGCTGTATCCGGGCACACAACTCCATCTTCCAGTCGAATGCCGGCGCCTTCAAGATTGCCGCCGACAGCGAGCCGTACATCTGGGAAGTGTATCCTCAACTAGAGGAAACGAACTGGTCGGAACGATGGGATCGCATTCGGCGTTCATCCGACTCGGTTATTTCTCTGCACGGAGATCGGGAAGATCGCCAATGCGTCTTCCAGGTTATTCACGAGAACTCCAGTGTCGGTGAGGGGTGCTGCCTGGTGGTATCGGAGGAATCTGAGAAGCGGGCCGTGCGAAACCAACTCCGAACTGTTGGACGGTTGGTTGCATCGAACCAGGCCGTATCGGTCAATCCTCTGCTCGTTGTCGATCCCGAACACGATCTGATAATCGGCGCCAATGCAGCCGCCCGAGAGATATTGGAGGAACCGGACTACGACCTGACCGATATTCCCGCATCCAGCATTTTCGGTGATCAGATAGAGCGGCTGCGGGGCGGTTTCAGTGTCGGCCAGTCGAGCCTGGATCTGGGTGATCGTACCGTTACCGGCCACCGCAGAAGTGATGCTGCCGGATTCAGCGCTTCCGTGAGCCCGATGCGAATCGAGAACCACACCTTTCTCAGCTTAACTCTTGGGGATATTGAAGGTGACCACTCCGAGGATGTACGTTCCGAAGAGATCTTGAAGCTGATGGCTGACGAGATTAGCCAAATCTTCTATGTCGTCGACCTGGAAAGCCGATCAGTGAAGTTTACGAATCCTCATTTTCGTGAGATTTTCGGCCGTGAAACACCTGCGCCGGGAACCAGCATCATGGATTGGGCGCTCGCGATTCATCCGACCGATCGCGAACGAGTGATAGGCAGTTTCCTCGAGCAAGTTCGGAAAGGACCGGTAGAAGAAGTCTATCGCATAATTCGTCCCGATGGTGAGGTCCGTTGGTTGCGGGATCGAGCATTCCCTATCGACGACAGCCATATTGCCGGTGTTGCCGAGGACTTCACCGGGTATCGCACTACGCTTGAAGCGTTACGGCTGTCCGAAGAGAGGTTTGCCACAATCTTCCGAAGCAACCCCGGAGCCTTGATCATCAGTCTGGTCTCCAGTGGCTGCATCGTCGAGGTAAGTGCCGGATTCGAACGTGTGTTCGGGCACAGCCGCGAGGAGGCTATTGGCAGTTCGCTGGCCGATCTGGGCATATGGCAGGAACTTTCGGATCGCGACCGACTCGAAAACATGCTGGCACGATACGGTGGCTACCAGGGAGTAGAGGTAGGGCTCCGCAACAAAGATGGCCAGTCTATGGCCTGCCTAACATCGGGTGAAGTGGTTCAAATCGATGGTGTGAACCATTTGGTGACAATCGCAGAAGATGTAACCAGCCGCCGCAATCTGCAACACACTCTTAAGGTGCTCGCGGCTTCCTCGGGCTCCGATGACAGACACGATCTGTGTCGTGAGTTAGCCCGACAGCTGGCCAAGGCCACTGATGCCCGCACTGTCGTCGTTCGCTCCGTCGATCAGTTCACTCTGGAGCCGAAGGAATGCCTTGCTCAGTACCCGGGCAACGACAGCGACCCGGCAATCTTTGATCCCGACAATGAGATATCCAAGAATGTGATATCCCTTGGCACCTATTTCATCGCTCAGGATGCCCGCCAACAGCATCCTTCATCGGTGGGCTTTCAAGAAGGAGAAATCGAAAGCTTCCTCGGCTGTTCGGTGTTCAACTCGTCGGGCCAGATTCTGGCAATCATTGGCTTGTGTTGGGGACGACCGTTCAACGAAGTCGAAATGACTTTGGAGATTGTTACGGTGTTCGCCTCTCGTCTGGGGCTGGAGTTAGAACGTCTCCAGGCGGCCCACTCGCTCCGTCAGAGTGAGACCGACCTGCGCCTCGCTCAAACAGCGGCCGGCCAAGGAACCTGGGCTTGGGATTTTGAGACTGCCACCTACCACTGCTCCAATCGCACCGCCGAAATCTATAACATCCTAAAGACTCCCGAGAGATTGACCGTCGAAGAAATCGCCAATCTGGTCCATCCCGAGGATCGAGCACAAGTCATGAGGATCGTAGAAGAGGCCCGAGACGGCCGGACGAATGGCGGGCGGTTCTATCTCGAACATCGCGTCGCAGGCCAACCTGCGGCAATCAAGTGGGTGGCCGTGTTTGGTCAAACGCTACTGAACTCACAGGGTGTACCAAGGAGCATGACCGGCGTAGTCATGGATATCACGGAACGCAAGCGGGCCGATCAAATTCTCGTGGAGCAAGAGGCGACGCTCAGTACGATTCTCTCTGCCGTGTCGGTTGGCATCGCTTGTGTGGTCGATCGCAAGATCGATTGGGTCAATGATCGCTTCTGTGAGATGATGGGATACCAGCGTTTCGAGCTGCTCGGAGCCGATACTCTTATGGTTTATCCCTCTCGCGAGGACTACGAGCAAGTCGGCAAGGAGTTCTACGGAGCTGTGTCGGAAACCAACCGGGGAGAAGTTGAGGCGGTCTTCCGAAGAAAGAACGGAGATTCTATCGACGTACTACTCAGCGGCTCGTGGATCGATGCCAAAGACACCTCCAAAGGGGTGATCGTGTCCTTCCTCGATATCACCGATCGCAAAAAGACCGAGTCGGCCTTCCGCCGTTCGCAGGCAAGATTCCGGGCCATGTTCGAAAGTGCCAACGCCGGTATCGTTCTCACCGATCTAGAGGGTAGCATAATCCAAACCAATCTCGCCTACGGCGAGATGCTGCGAAAGAATCCGCGGGACCTGATTGGGAAGAATGTCCTCGATCACACCCAAAAGGACTTCGTAAAGGATACCCAACGCCTTATGTCTGACCTCAAGCACGGCATACTGTGGGACTCGGCTTTCGAAAAGCAATACATTCGCGACGACGGCTCTATCCTGTCGGTTTCGGTCGTTGCCTCGGCCGTAAAATCGACCAGCGGCCAGATAGAGAATCTCATGGCTGTGGTCGTGGATATCACTCAGCAGAAGCAAGCCGAGAGAGATCTTCAGTACGCTTTGCTGGAAGTGGAGAAACTCAAGACCCGTTTGGAAGCGGAGAATGTGTATCTCCGGGAGGAGGTCGAGGCGGCCCACGGATCAAACGAAGTGATCGGTGTCGATCCCGCCTTCGTCGAGGTCATGACCAAAGTAAGGCAGGTGGGCGCGACCAATGCGACAGTACTGATCTCAGGCGAGACAGGCGTGGGCAAGGAAGTTGTGGCCAGCGAGATTCACCGCCACAGCCGACGCAGCGGGGCCAGCATTATCCGCGTTAACTGCGCGAGTATTCCCCGAGAACTGTTCGAAAGCGAGTTCTTTGGGCATGTCCGCGGATCGTTCACCGGAGCCGTGGCCAATCGAACCGGAAGGTTCGAACTGGCCGACGGCGGCACTCTAATGCTCGATGAAGTCGGGGAGATACCGCTGGAACTGCAGAGCAAGCTCTTGCGTGTACTCCAGGAGGGGGAATACGAGCGCATTGGCGAAGAGAAGACGCGCCGCGCCGACGTTCGCCTGATCGCCTGCACCAATCGCGATCTTCAGGAGGAAGTCCGAAGCGGCAACTTCCGGGAAGACCTCTATTACCGGCTGTCAGTATTCCCTATAGAAGTGCCTCCTCTAAGAGAACGACCCGCCGATGTCGCAGCTCTGACTCGGCATTTCATGAGGCAGGTGGCACGCCGCATCGGCGTCAAGGAGCCGGTGCTCACTGACGAGCATATGCGTCGACTCGAGGCCTACGCCTGGCCCGGCAATGTGCGCGAGCTCCAAAACGTAATCGAACGCGCCTTAATTGCATCGGCCACCGGTGACTTGATCTTCTCGATCCCCGGGCAGGAGAATGATCAACCGACTCAACCCGAAAGACGAATGACTCTGGTTCGTTCAGGGGAAGTCCTGACCGACGAGGAGATGCGCCAGGTAGAACGCGAAAACACCGTCGCAGCCCTGGAACAGACCGACTGGTGCGTAGCCGGTGAAAGGGGAGCCGCCCGCCTCCTGGGTGTGAGCCCGTCGACACTCTATTCGCGAATCAAAGCCCTGGAAATCGAGAAACCAAGGGATTGATAGAGGCAGGTTCAAGGATGAACTAGAAACGCCCGGAACGAAGGTTCCGGGCGTTGCCGCTTTTGGGTGTATTACCGCTAGCTACACGGGACGAGTGCGTCGCCTCCCTGGAACATGTAGGCGACCAGGTAGACCAGATCAGCGATATCGGGTTGGTTGCCCCCGTCTCCGTTGACATCGGCTGTCGACATACACGGCGGTTCGGGACCACCGTTGAACATATACGCAACCAGGTAGACCAGGTCGGCGATGTCGGCAGTCTGGCCATCGTAGTTAATGTCACCCCGATCAAGGCAACAGCTCGCCGTCCGCCAGGGGCAGTAGTCGATCGCACCACGAACGATATTGCCCAATCCTGAATCAGGCTGCGACTCAGCCACCAGGTTGGCCATCGTCGCGACGTCGAAGCACTGACCAACAGCTGCCTCGTCGGATCCCAGAGAATCCAGGGGTCCGTCAAACCGACCCCAGTCGTTCTGCTCAAAGTCCTGAGCTATCGGTGCATCCGAAAAGGCACCGGTGACGTTGCCTGAGATGAGGTTGTATCGTGCTATCACATTGACGATACTTCCCGTCTGACTCGCCAGAACACCGGTTTCCCAGTTCTCAATGGTGCAGTTATTCACCGAGGCGGATACATCGTCACCGAGTGACCAGACAGAAATACCGTTGCTTCCGGCGATATCGACGCCGGTAACTATACAGTTGTTGACCGTCACGGTTGTCGGCACTCCCAGGTCGGCCGACAGGTCCAGTGGCGACTCCAGGAGAGGTGCCGCTTTGCGCAAGTCGATGCTGTCGGGCGGGGCACTGGTAGCGCCGTAGTCACGGATGCCGATACCCTCGGAGGAAATCGTACCCGAGGCCAGGATCGTCATACTGTCGACTTGGCCGTTGGTTTCCTCGAAAAGGATATGTGACTGACAGGCGGAAATCGTGCCTGGTCCCGCCACGTTTACCGTGCCGCCGTGGACAAAGAGCATTCCCGAAGCCAGCAAATCAATGCCATCGTAGGCGATCGATGAGACGTCGCATGCCGAAACGGTTCCGTCAGCGCCGTAGCCGACCTGAATACCCACCTGAGCAATAGCCGAAGTCACTCCTGCTCCGGTGACCTCGCAATCGCTCACGCCGGCCGTAAGTCCGTTACCCACGAGAACGATGCCGCCCTTCTGGAAGTCCTCTGTCGTCGTTTCCGTGACATCAATGGAGTAGGACACGCCGCGGTTGTTGTTAGCATATATTGCCACGCCGTGCTCGGCTCCACTGAAAGGTGTGTTGCGGACGCCGGTGACCCAGCAGGAATCGACCGCCCCGCCTCCGTTCCAGAATCCGATTCCGACAAACCGCGAGTTGTTGTTTCCGCGGCCGCCGCCGTTGACGCGAAGGTTTCGCAGAGTCACTCCGGCGGCTCCATCGATGGCAACAATGGGATAGTTGAAGACCGGAGACTCGAGCGTCCCGGAATTGAAAGAGTAGGTCAGGTTGAGAGGGGAACGTATGATCGTGTTGTTAAGGGCCGACGAGCCGCTACCCGATCCGACAATGCTCAAGTCATTCTTGGTGACGAGAATCTGCTCCTCGAATATCCCAGAGGTTACGCGAATCTCGTCCCCGGCGCTGGCAAACTCGATGCCTTCCTGAACAGTCGATCCGTTAACCGTATCTACCAGCCAGATCCACGGGTTGGTGTGGGGAAGCCCGCGATAGTCTTCACCCCACCATGGGGAGTAGTCGACGTTGTCAGAAACACCATCGCCGCTTCCGCGGGAGCTGGGTACACTCGACGATGACTTGACCAGGGTGCGACTGTCGTCATCTTCACTCACGGGGCCGCTCTTCACGGAAATGCCGAACGGAGAACCCGGAGCAGGTGCGTTGAGGGTGACACTTCCACCTGAGACTCGTTCCGGGCCGGAGATATCCCCCCACCAGTTTCCGGCCGCATTCACGACATGAGTTGTGCTGTTGGATATGCCGGTGGCATTGCTGACGATTCGGTTGCCGTAGACGGTTACTCCGATCGGTTCAAATGAACTAAGCTCCGCAATTGCGATCGCCGCCGAACTGCTGAATATGAAAGTGTTGTCATCGATGTCGATAGTCTGAACAAGACCATCAACCGCGACCCCCACCGCGTTGTTGATCAGACCGTTACTGAGCACATTCACATTGGATGAGTTCGTGACATAGATGGCTTGATTGTTGCCGTCGAAAGTGTTGTTGATCAGCGATGCGTTGTCGCAGCCGTCAAGCACCAGTCCTTCGTTTCCGGTGAAGATGTTCAAGCCCTCTATCAAAAGACTGTCGGTACTGAGTCCGTAGACGCACGCCTCGCAATCGTCGATTTCATTGCCTCGGATTTCAACCGTGGAGGCCGCCTCGACGACAAAGATCGCAGCCGCGGAGGCATCGAGCGGCGTGTACTCGACGTCGCTGATTACGTTTTGCTCGACAACTGCCGAAGCTCCTCCGCTGATCTG
>Ga0180430_10000649_pt1 | contig 37032 bp, 68 predicted proteins | sample SS_ome_9_FD_132999 | JGI IMG/M metagenome (GOLD analysis project Ga0180430, IMG submission 132999) | Hypersaline lake sediment archaeal communities from the Salton Sea, California, USA - SS_1_S_2 metaG | ecosystem: Environmental > Aquatic > Non-marine Saline and Alkaline > Hypersaline >...
CGTAAGTGATACTTGACTTCCATAAATACCTTCTCCAAATATAACATTTGCAAATCCTCGTAATACACCAGTCACTGGTAAAATACCAATCTGTATCATATATAAAAACGATAATCCAACTGCGCCAATACCTACTGTTATTGGTAATGTTATTAACCATGGGTAATTTATTCTCTTTAAAATAAAGTAGTACAGTAAAATACCAAATGAAAATGCCATTGTTAAAAACGGATAATGAAATGTCCGATTAATCATTGCCATGTAAGGTAATGATATGATGAATGCTGTCGCTAACATAATTGACACTTTTTTGCAAGGAACAAGGTCATATTTTGTGCGTAAGATATTGATGAATACGTAAATAGCAATAAATATACAAAATATCAAAAATATCACTTGAGCCGCAACCCATGTCATTTGAATTGTAGCCATTACTGTACCCGCTGATATTGCATATAAATATCCGCGTTTATCTTTTGTTATTAATGCTTTAATAAATAAATAAAACGTCAATGTAAACAACAAAAGCAAAAATGAATCATGGTCGAATAAAGAGAAACTTGAACCGTGTCCTGAACCAATATGTATAGGAATCAATGCAACAAGAAAAGCGGCAAAAATACCAACCTTTCGACTGAATAGTTCCTTTCCTATACCATATACAGGAAAAACAAGCAATGCACCATAAATTGCCGGCAAGAATAACATACACCAACCCAATGCATCAAGCACCGGCATTCCTGATATTGTATTAACAAACAATGCCGAACCGACCGCAATCATATTAAAAACAGGCGGACGAGAACCTTTATCACCAACAGGATAATTTAGTAACGGGTCTTCATCAACCACATAGGGATAATATCCTTTTTGAATCGTTTCTTCACATGTTCTCATGTTATAATAAGGGTCAGGTCCCGATAAAAAGAAACGAGTACCTAACGTATCACCATCTTCATTATATGCACCGCCTGATGTGTAGTTGAAATAACTGTTCATGAAAAGAACCAAAAACATGATACCTATAAGAGTAATAGCGGTGATTGTTCTCTTTGAAGGTAATGTTTTTTTGATTGGTTCTTGAATTTTAGCTGGTTGTTTAACAACAGCCTTCTTTTGTTTTTGTTTCACTCTCTTTCGAGTCATTTTTACTTTCCTCCAACAATTTTTGATGTTCCCAAAACCGTTTGATATAATCTTCAAACCATATCGGATAAAACTGTATGATAACGAAACCAATTATGGTTAATCCTATCAATCCTCCAACAATAGGTCCGTATATTGATTGTGTAAACAAACACGGTATCACAAGACATGCAATGAATAACATGCTGAATACAATACTATAGAATATCAACCTCACTTTTGTTCCATTATCCATTAATTTTTCTTCTTCCATCATGATAATACTTCCTTTATTTTTTCTGATAATTTTTTTCCAAATCCTTCAACTTCCATAATTCGTCTTACAGGCGCTTTAGTGATTTCTGCTATTGAATAATCAAAATGTTCCAACAAATGAACACCTTTTTTAGCGCCAACACCAGGCAAACGACTGATGATATCAAGTTTTATTTCCTGTGAACTCGCTTCGCGTTTTGCTTTTTTATGACGGGTTCGTATCGGGCTATATTCCTTAACCGGATTTTTCAAGTCATAGAATTTTTCAATGACACGACACGTAAAGGGCACATATAACGTACCAACAAACATGATGGTTACTTGATGTCGTGCCATAATTGATGCTAATTCACCTGCAATTATTTTCGGATTTGTTCCTTTATTTTTGGTGATGAGGTCTTTTATTCCATCATATTCAATAAAGAGGTATGGATGAATGAAATTATTTTTTAATTCAATCAATTGTTTTTCAAGTTGTTTATCGTATACTGATTGTATGAAATCAGTATGCTTTCGTTCAATACCAACCAAATTATCAGGTGTATGAACATCAGCAGGAAAATTGCCGACTTGTATACCTTCTATCAAAGGTGATTTACCTTTTTCGATAAATTGTCTAAATCGTGGTATGACTTCCTTTTCACGATAATCAACACAAATTCTCATTCGATGCCTCCAAATGTGCCTTTGGGTCCTTGATTTTTCTTATGGATGGGATGGTTGGATGTGTTTTCAAAAATATTTATCAAGGATATCCCAGCAATATTAGAATACATTTACCAATGCCTCCTTTTGAAACTACAATTTTTACAAAGGTGTCCATATGATTTTTCCAAAAAAGAACATTTTACAGGACGTGGTTTGACACTTCGTATTTGATATGATGTTATCCCAGGTCGATATCTTGTCCAATTACGATTTTTGATGAACGCATTAATAGCGATATCAGTATATTGTAGATGTTTCAACCACGCTACAAGTTCAACACGTTCAAAATGTGTGGGATGTGTATTTGTTGCAATTGCTTGTAAACATGGAAGACCTAAAGCTGGAACGTTAGGAACCGTATTTCCTAATCGTTTTATCTTCAATTTTATTTGGTTATCAGCTTTCCGAGGAATAATCTTGAAATTTTTAAAATGGTGTGAAATTTGAAGTAATGAAATATCACTTTTTGGTGGTTGTGGAACGATACCTGGTTCTTTGACAAGTTTCGATATATGTTTACATCCTTTATCGAATTCATCATTTGTAAGATATCGACAGTACATACCATTTTCCTCGAGTTTTCCTGTTTCTTCATTTGCACGTATATATTTTGATGTTGGATATCGTATTAAAAATCTGATTCGTCCATATGTAGGTGAATCAAACGCTTCCAGTCCTAATTCTTTTGACAATCGCATTTGTATCGAATACATCAAATTTGAAACATCAACTTTATCTCGTGGTGTGTAAAGAGTGACTGGTTTGAATAAAATGAAAGCGTGAAATCCTTTACCTCCGCTAAAGTTTTGTATAACAGGAATATCACGTTTATAGCACCAATCACTCAATTTTTTCACGTTCCTCCACGGCATACGGATACTAAAATATGAATCGATGTCAAATAACAGATTGTCAACAATTGGTACGCCTTTTCTTTTATAACGAAACGGAGAAACAAAGTAAGGTACCTTATTTTTGAACATCCGTTCAAAATTATCGAAGGCAAATTTTGTTTCAACCCATAATTGGTTTGGGAAACCAACAAATCTGGGAGTTTCGTTAAACATCAAACCAACTTATATTGCCATTATCTCCTCGATAGCAATGGAATTAGCGTTTGATAACATAGGATTAGTGTGCATAAACGCGGTCAATTTAGTGAGCGCTTCTTCCATTGTCGAAGCAACAATAACGAACCTACGGAGTAATTCATCGTCTTGCAATATACCCACAATAAATGTGGTATATTCAGGTTGAGCTGGCGGTTGCGGAGTTGTCGATTGTGATGTTTCGACATGCGGTTGTTTTTTTCTCAATCCTAATTTAGGCATTTAATCCTCCTCTACGTTTGCTTTATTTATATCATTCATTTCTTTGGCAAAATCGAGAAAGCACCGGTCGTCACAAAGATGCACATCACCATCCAAACAAAGGATAGTATCACCGACATCGAATGCTTCGTTACAGGAATCACATGATTCTATTTCGCTATTGCAATGTGAACATTTCATTATTCTTCCTCCTCAACATAAGGCGGTAAAAGGACACCAAACATGTAATCATCGTTTTCTTCGTAAAACCAAGCGGGTGCTTCATTGCATAATTTTATATTGACATCTTCACGGAAGGTATCACCGATTTGTTGTACACCAAAAGTGTATATTGCGTTTAATTTTTCACCTTTAAATATTTCACCGTCAGGTTTCCACGTGCTATCATCACTCGTATCATGCAAATCACCAACACGTACATTGATTTTTTTGTTTTTAATGCAAAACGTGTAATATTCCGTTTTAAGTGGACTTGCATCGCTGATGAATGCTTTGAAATCATCAAGTTTTATTTTCATATTGACATCAAGTTTTACTTCGTCAACACCTTCACCGATGACTGGCACTCCATCAACAGTTTCGAATGGTAATCCTTTAATGATTTCATCTTCAGGTTCACGCGTTGTTAGGTGTATTTTTTTCTTTTTACACACGATAACAAATTTGTTTCCTTCAGTATTTACCTTCAAAACTTCTTTTGGTGGTACTGCTTTGATGAGTTTTAGTGCTTTTTCGACATCAATTTCAACCGTCTCATCTTTTCCATCGATTGATTTAAAGAACCCTTTGTTAAATTTAATAAAACGTAGGGCTCGGGCATGTGAATCTTTTTGTATGGAAAATAATGTTCCATCAGTTGTCGTTGATATGACACTTGATGGAAAAACATTGACGAGCATCAGCCTTTCAAACATTTCAACTAATTTTGATTGTTCGAGTTCAAAATTCATATTTATAACTCCCATTCATCTTCATTTTGTTCCTTTTCTTTCTGTTTTTCTTCTTTCGGTTCTTTTGGTTTTTCTTCTTCTTCATCAGCAGGTTCGACCTTCTTTTTTGGTGGGTTGATTCCTGCTTGCATTTCAATATCAGTTATTTTTGAAACGCAGTAACCTAATTCCTCAAGTCGGCTACAAGAATGACGGTGCAATTCGTATCCGTTTTTACTGGTGATTTTTTGTTCACTATACAATCGTGTGTAACCAGTTAATTTGAAAGGCTTCATGAAGAAATCATTGCCTTTATGTGATAGATACAAAACAGTGTCAACACGGTGTATGTTGTCTTTTTCACCAGCTGGTCTCCATTTCAATTGTGAGAATACAGAATCCTCATTGTCTTCCTTTTTGACTTCAGAGGTGAATACAACATTGAATGGCATTTTTTTGATTTTATCAATCCAGTTAAAGTTATGATAAAATTTTATTGTCACCCAATCCTTGTATCCTTCAAGTGCTTGGTAAGCGGTTTCTTTACCTGCCTTATCTTTTGATTCCATCATCGCTTTGACTTCTTGACGTTTTGTTGCCATTAAATCAGCGAGTGATTCACCAAAAGCTTTTCTCGAATAATAATCCTGAGTGAAACGCCAGCTTTCCTCAAGTAATTCAATGACCAACCAACCAAATTTTCCGGTGTTTTTGTAATGTTCCTTCAATCGTTGTTCAGCAACGGCGGTTGATGATACCATTTCTTCGTATGTGTTAACAGGAAATACAAGTATGTTATCGAGAAATTCACGAGGAATCAATTTTTGTATTTTTGTGATACCAGTACTTCTGTCAGGATAAACAATACACATCAATAATTCATCTTTATTTACTCCAGATTTTTTGAGATATTTTAAGATGCCAAGGTAAAACGAAGTTTTACCGGCACCGCTTTCGCTAAACAAAAGCATTTTTTCAGTATCAGCTGTTTCCTTTATGAAATTGGTCATTGTAATTGGTTTGACGAGTTGTTTTTTCCACAAATCTTGCTCGTCATCCACTGCGCCAGCGACCTTTTTTTGCATCATGTTATTTCCTCATTTTATATTTCGTAATCACCGTCTTCTTCATCGTTCTCTTCTTTCTCAGCTTTTTCCTTTTGTTTCTTGGGTGTTTCCTTTTTTGTTGTTGTTTCTGCCTCTTCATCAATATCGTCATCCATATCGTCATCCAAATCATCAACATCAACTTCTTCCTTTCCTACAGATTTAACAGTTATTTTTTTAGGCATAGCAAATTTTGTAGGAACAGTAAAATGATTATTCCATCGTATATCACCTGTATCTTGGTTGACGCTAACGGTACCACCAAATCGAATGATTGAACCTTGAGCCCATTCAACTTCCTCGGGAGAAACAAAAATCGTGTAACTTCCTCCAACAACGGATGAATCCATTACAGCGTAACGACCGAATTCACGTCCTGTTGAAGAACTTTCTCCTACCTCTGATTCAATGACGGTTGCCTCAAGAATACGAATATCAGTATTATTTTCGCTTTCATGTAAATCCATTGAATTAATGGTGATAACAAGACTTTCAAGGTTAGGATGTATTTCCTTTTCATAGAATTTTTTGAACTCAGGAATCTTGTCATCCGTTTCAGTAAACATTGCACGGTCTGATGTTATATTGATTCCCCATGCATTGTCCTTTACGATAACCTTTGTCCGATATACCTTATTGCGTTCAAGGTTTCCGAGGTTTTTGGCTCCATCACGCCAAAACGTTCCAGCGGCGTATTGAACATCACCAAGTTCTTCCTTGCCTGAGTCATTTTTCGTTATCGGTCGAGCAAGTGCAACTAAATCACCAACATAAGTATCATCACCTTTTACCTTTATTTTCCTTGGGTTTGGTGAGTTAATGACGCGTATGCAATAATCAACTGCATTCCCAGTCATGGAATGTTGACGATATAAAAGAGCCCAAGCGTAACGAATCTTGAATTCCTTCGCTTCCTCATTATCTCCCATCGCAATGATGTTTTCGTCTGTATTTATAAATTCTTTTAATTGAGCGAGTAAATCTTTTGTTGGTATCTTTGTTACTTCACTCAATTGCTTCATACCTGCTTTGATGTCGTCTGGTATTTTTGCCATTTCATATTTCCTCCTTTTTTGTTTTATTCAATATCTCGTATTTTTTTCAAATACGCCACGTTTCCGAAAAATCTCCTTTCAAAGAATTTATCCTTTTCAAGGTCCGAAATACGTGTAAAAGTGCTGACGATGTTTGATTTTTCAAGACGTTGCAAACAATTATCAGCGGTTTCAACCGAACAATTATCCCATCTCGGCTGTAGGTTTTCAACCATTGTTGTACGCCGTACCCATAGCTTATGTTTCACAAATTTTTTCAATTTAATCTGACGGTCATATTCCTGTAACGAATCACGAATGATTCGATGACGTTGAGCGCGTTCATACGGTGTAATTACCAATAATGATTCTAAAACAACAATAAGATTTTTCCATATCTTCCAATAATGAAGACGAGCATAACCGACATCACCTATGTTTAAAACAGTGCGTAAATCAATCAAAGCGTGATGAATAGATAGTTTCATTAGATTTTCATACAAACGACTGATGAAATGTTCTAATTTATCACGAGCTTTTGGACTTGCAGTTAAAATTTCAATAGAAAAATCCTCAATAACAGCTAATACAGCTTCATGTACTTCTTTTGGTATTTTAACATTAATATTATCTTTTTGGTATTTCTTTATGATAAGTTTTAAACGTTCTATAATATCATCAAATTCTTTTTTAGCTTGTTCATCATCAGATATATTGATGTTTTCAGAGATTTTTTTGATGACCTCTAATCGGTCCTCCAATGTAACATTTTCAAAAACAGGAATCACACGGTCAATAAATCCTGTTTTCACTAATTTATCAACTAATTTATCAGGAGGATATGTCATTAAAAGAAATGATGCGTGAGGGTCAAACGATATAGTATGATTACCTAATTGTTTTTGGATATGACATGAACCATCAGCTAACGGATTCATCGCAATTTGCATATAGGTCATATTTTTCTTTGAAAAATCAGTAGAGATATCAAAAAGAACTGATGCCTCTTCCATTCCAACAATATCGGAATCATATAACAAACCATTAACAACAACAGTTTCCTTTGATGTCGGGTCATATTGTGTTGTACCAACTAATCCTGCATCGGTTGATTCCGTTAATGATGAAAAATTTAATTGTAACGCTTCTGCTATATCTTTTATGATACCGTAACCGGCACCTTTGCCTGTTCCTTGAGGTTTAATCAATAACAAATGAACGCGAATATCAATTTTTCTTTTACCGGACATATAATGAACGTTTTTTAATCGCTGTCCAAGAATAACATGTAATGCAATACGTCCATACATTTCATTTTTGTAAGAATATGAATTAAAAAATTTTAGATAATCATGTAAGAATTCCGAACCAAGACGATGTTTTTCTACAAGTTGGGCATTTTTATGTTCTTCCTTGAGGCGGTCTTTTTCACTTAATTTTTTCATTTGACCACCTGCAAAATCCAATCAAGTTTCACTAAAATAGTTTCGTTTTTTTCAGTTACAAGTGTAATCGTATCATCAGTGATTTCTTTTAATTTACCACGCCAATAAAACGGTCTATCCTTTCCGTATGCTCGGTGTGGTACAGCAACTGATAATTCCTGTCCTATGAATCCTTCTAAACTTTCTTTCTGCATCTTTCCTCACCAATACTGTTATGAAAATCATGTAAAAGAGCGCGAAAATATATTCATTGATACATGTTTTCATATTCAATACCTCACCACCTGAAGTAAACAAAAATCCAATATCCATCCATTAGATTTTTGGGAAAAAATGATATGTCAACCGGGTTTATATATTTTTTTAAATTTCCTAATTTAGATAGATTCCAAAATTATATAAACCGAAAAAATGATATATTAATTATTGGTGGTTATTCTGAAAGAACAGGATTTTGATTATAAAAGTGAAGAAGGCGATTGGGTTCTAACTTCATCTTATGATGGTGTAACAGGAAAAGTTGAAGGAAGATTTCAATCAAAACGTGATGCAAAAAAATTTTATAAATATTTAATAAAAAGCGGTTTAGGTTCGCGTAATAAAGGTTATAAAATAGTATACGACCCTCAAAAAGTATTAGGTTTTTATAATCCTGTTGGTTCAGTTCCTATTCAAGCTATTGAAGGCGATAATTTAGAACAAGCTAAAAATCGTTATTATTTTGAAAATAAATGAGGGGTTTTCAACCTTTCTTTTTTTTAATTAACCAAAAAGAAAGCAAGTATGGCATAAATTGCGACCCCTATTAAAGCAAAAATGATACATATTTCATCGAATCTTGGTTTTCTCATTATATCCCATATTTTGATAAATTTGTAGGTTCTTTTCTTTCAAATTCAATAACCCACACGAGGTCGTTTTTTTGTTTCCATTCTTCGAAGAATTCTTCTGGCGTTTTCCCCATAATCTTCAAATTATGTTGACTCATCCAAAGTAATCCTTCTTTTTCAAAATCCTCTTCAGAAAGCTCGCTAGTTCTTTGTTGATAGAGGTCTTTTGTGATTTTCAAATGCCCTATTACTTTTCCATTTCGAAACGGGAGTTTATCATAAGCAGAAATGAGCATGTTTTTGTGAAACTTCTCTGCATGTGATGATTTCCAGTATCTTCTGGTCATTGTTTTAGCTCCTTTTAGAAAAGGTTCAGTTGTCCACGAAAATGATATAAAAAGGCTCATAATCTTGTTTCATCAATAGCTTCATTTAAAGCTTCGGCTTGTTCTTTTTTCATCGTTGCAGTGACCATTGTTCCGTGTTTTGTAATGCCTACGATTATCCAATCTTCTGATTCACAAAAAGGACAATACAAATCACGAACTAATTCTTCGGTTGTATTAATGCAACGCATATTTTCCTGTAACACTTCACATTCTTCTCGTTGCACACAAAATTTTAAATTATCGTGAGAATCCTTTAACGCAACAGCTTTCATGACATATATTGTTCCTTCTTTAATGCCTTCCAATAATGGGTCTTTCTTTTTCATTAAATGATTTCTCCTCGTCTGTATTTTACAATTTTCAATTCATTATAATCAATACCACGTAATATGACGTTTGCTTCTTTGAACATTTCTTTTGTCCTATCGCAACTTTCACTCCAACCTGTATGTTTCGCGTTTTCCCAATTCAAATCGATAACTACTTCTTTGATTCCTGATTGAATAACGGCACGACCGCAATCGGAGCATGGTGTACCGTTTGTATACATGATGCATCCTTTCAATGTTGTACCAATAAGATTTGCATTATAAATGGCATTCCTTTCAGCATGTTCATACCAAAAATATTTTTCTGGACGTTCTTCACGCGCTTCAACATTATCATTTACTTTACGCGGTAAACCGTTGTAACCAACACTACGAATTTCTCTATCAGGACCAACAATAACAGCACCGATATGTGTAAAACGGTCTTTACTTTTCATCGCTGATAAGTACACAAGGGACATGTAATAATCGTCCCACGATAACGTTTTCATATTTATTTCTCAACAATAATAGTATACAGGTTAGGTCTTGCGTTCAATGATTCGTAATGTATAATATATCCTTCCTGCACGTATTTGTTTAGTTCGTTTTCAAGATTCTTCGGACCGCCTGTTGATATTACTTTTATTTTCTTTCTAATGAATGGTTTTTCTGTTTTAATTGCCGTTTCTTCTTCAATAATGATGTTTCCTGTAGGTTTTGTTTCCATAACTTGAAAAGGCAGTATTTGTCCCAATGATGTAATATTTGGAATGATAACTATATCACCTTTGGTTACCGGTCTTTTTCTAAGATTTCTGTTTAATAATATGTTAATATCTTCACCTAATTGTACACTATGTAGAGGAGCTACCGTTATTTCTTTTGCTTTTTTTGTCGTAGCTTTCTTTATTGTGACTTCATCACCCACACACGCACCAGCATTTTCTCTAGTGAATTCATCGATTCGTATGATTCCTTTTCCTTCATCATTTGGATGAGAACGCCACACAACAGCAACCGTTTTAGTATTACCAGTTATTTCAATGATGTCGCCAACGTTTAGATTGAGTTTCTCTCTCGTATCTACATCAATACGTGCTCGATTATAACAAATATCTATATTAAAAGCAATATCAACTTTTTGTTTCATGTTTTTTCCTCGTTATTTTTTGAGGTTTTTGTCGAATGAGACCGCATTTCTCACATTGTTCTACTATGAATCCTTCACTGCTCCATGATTTTTGTTTCCATTTATGAAATATACAAACCATTATTACACCGTTAATTCTATCCAATTTTTTGAACCACAATTACGACAGGCACCACCGCCATCTGTAGGACAGCAAAAAAGGTGCTGACAATCATTACACCAACAATTAAAACCCATTTTTGATAATGCAACTTTCATATCTTGTGGTATTTTTTCTACTTGCGCTCTCGTTATCATACAAAATCATCAAGTCTTCTTTGAAATCGTTGTTTCCTTATTTTTTCTTTGGTACATACATCATTCCAATAACAATGCCCCATTATCATGTATGTAATAGCGAAAAGTAAAGCTACAAATCCAACATATTGTCCTTTTCCATATATGAATAAAATAAGAGCGCCGATGCTGTGTACGGATATTGTCATTAGCGTTAGAAACATAAAAGTTTTGAGATAATTAATCAAATTACTCCCTCACGATATGGTCAAGGTCTTGCCATCTATCATGTTTGAGTGTTTTTATTTTTGAGATACATGCTTCACATACGCTAATTCCTTTCGTTCCAAGGTCCCCATCAAACCATTCTTCATCTTTACATTTGCAAATTTTTTCGCAAATATCACATTCGCGTTCTCCAACATCATCTAATTTTGATGTTGTTTTTGTTAATTCTAATGGTATAATTACTTTTATCATTCTTCCACCTCAATTTGATATCCTAAATCAGTAATAATGCAAGGAAGCATGTTAAAATTTGTTAGTTGCTCAATTTCATCTGAAACTAATATGAAAGCTAAAAAACTCATGTTATCATTCCCATAGCATCAAGTATTTTATACATTTTATCATAATCGGCTAGCATATCAAAAAATATAATGAGGATAGCAATAATTATAGCGATTGAGCAAATGGATATGATACGCCATACCCAAATATTATTCCAAATCAGTTCCTTCAGATTCATGTGTTACCACTATAATCTTTTTTCCATATTTTTCAAGTTGACCTATGATATCTTCAAGTGTTGGTGATGGTATTTTTCCTTCCATCTCATCAAGGAGTTGTTTTGAATTAACAAATTCATGTGTATACACTGGTCGATGTAGAACTTTTGATACTGCTTTTTTAAATGCTGAAAAATCCATACAACAACGTTTTTGGTTGAGTTGGAAATATGCTTGTTTTTCATATGTCCAGTTTTTCCATTCTCCTGATGATGCAAGGGCAATTGCTTCCTCACGATTTAACTGTTTCATAATATCACTTTTCACATGAACATTCTGTACAAAGGAATCCTCGATTGATAAATTTTTTATGTTTGCATTTTTTACAGGTTCCCCATAATGAAACCAAATCATCATCTTCATCAAATAATTTTTGTAAATATTTGTATTCATTTGCAGGTTGTGGTCGGTCGGTTTCGTTGAAAGTAACAACGTTGTATCCTTTTTTTACAAGTGCCTCCCGTATATCTGAATAACAACCTAACGGAAAGAACCACGCTTTTTGTTTACTATGCCAAATACCGCTTTCTTCACGCATGATATCCACAATGTCTTTGTTATAACGAAAGGTTACCTTTAAATTCCTTGGTGTTTTCGTTAATTTTATCGGTGATTGCATATCATTCCGCCGTCACTTTTATATGAACTGTTATATCACCAGTAGGTGTTGTACCTATCGTCTTCGAATTGTCTACTACAATATAATAATTTCCTTTTTCCAAAGAAACGCGTGTTTGATGTGTTTTTGTGTTAAAACGACTCGCTTCCTCAATGATACTGTAATCATCCCATTTGTTTTGATACTGTAAATGATTGGTGAAATCACCGTATTGTTCAGGAGTCATCAATAAAACGTCAATAGTACCGCCATCTTCAACATTAACATCAATATTGATGTTTTCTACATCTTCAAGTTTGTCCCAATAGATTTCGTTCTCTGATATGATAAACGTTTCACCTGGCACTTCAATGAACCAAAAGAAAGATAAATAAACGAGCCATATAAGGAATATGACAATGAGGATGATAATGAGGATGTTAATTTTTTTCATTTTTCTCCTTTTCCTTTTCTGCTTTGATTTGTTTTAATGCAATATTATTATTAGTAACGAGTAAAGAAAATAGATACCACGTGATGAGTCCTATAAGAAAAAGACCTGGTATGCCAATAATAATATACACCATAATTGCAACAAGAAGTGTACTAATTACACCTATCCATAATAAGAAATCTATTTCTTGTCGTTTTTTGGTATCCAGGTCTTGTTGGATATATTTTTTAGGGTTCAATTAATCCCGCCTTCTACGTTCTGGATGTCGGCATTCATCAGTTCGATTACGACCTCTTCCGCCGTTTTTCCATCCGCTTTGAGAACCGTCTTTTCGTCCTCTTCCTCTTCGTGGAAACATATTACACCTCCTTTTCTTTTTTTATAAAATCACCGAGTTCAAATTTTCTATTAAACGATTCAACATCTTCTTTTGACATTGAACCGTTATGTATTTTGTGCATGTGTTTTTTCAGTTGTTTGTAACTTTGATATTCTTTTGGACAGAATGGACATCTCATTTTTTCCATATCCTTTTATGATATAAATATTCATGTGCGTTGCCTATCCAGAATTGCGGTCCATTGATATTTCGTTTGTTTACTAAACCGGCAGTGGCAATATTTTTGAAATCATAATCATATGTAATGATACCTATGATTTGAGGATTGAATACGGCAACTTGCACTAATGATAAATCAACTTCAGATGGCTGTTTCATCCTGTTTGTTGAAAGTGTTGCTATTTCCTCTTTCAATTCACCTGTTTTAAATATTTTGATATCAGGTACTGGTAATTTTTTTGATACTTCATCATATACTTTATCAGTAATGGCAATATCTTTTTGATTCAATGTTGTTTTACACGCTTTTGCTTTTTTCGTTTGTTCACGATGATAAATAATGATATTTGAATCGACTAAATAATATTTATCGTAAAATTCGAATACATCAAAAACATATCCACAACTACAAACATGTTCACCCCGGCGTTTTTTAAATTTAACGTATCGTTTGCATTGCGGACAAGTCAGGTGCATAATAAGATGATTATTGTTATTCGTTATATAATTTATGATTAGGGGACCGGGAGGATGGTTTCCTGTCCTTTTCTGGGTTTGCAACCTCCCCCGGCATTTTTATTCCATCCTTCAACGCGTTAAATGTTATAATGATAAATCTTTTTTAAACGTTTATGAAAAACTATTTAATGTAAAAAAACGTAACAATTGTTATTAGTTTTTTATTGGATGAAACACACCGACAAAATCACAATTAGGACAACGATACACCTTTTTTGAATCACCAAAAATCAAACCTGTATGTTCAAATTTATAATGCGAAAATTTCAAAGCGGCGCCACATAACGGACAGGTTTTTTGTTTCAAGGAATATCAGCTTTTTCTAGTTTTTCAATATATTTTACTAATTCTCGTGCATCAACCCAACCTACAACTGGTTCGTTATTTTTGATTTTTCTTGTCCATTCAGATTTCCCGTCATCTTTTATGTTTTTATGAAAACCAACTTCAACTGAGTGATATTTATTGGTAATTTTTTTTGGGGAACAATAAAAATTTTTTCCTGCTATGATAGTTATACCATAACGATTAAGATATCTAGCGTAAATACAGATACCATAATATTCATTGAGATTATCATCCTCAATGTCCATGATTTTCCATCCCTTTCTTTTCTTGAAAAAATCAATTAAGTCATCTTGTGTTAATTTAGGTTGAGAAGGTTGTTTTACTACACCCCAGTAGTCATCGATTTTAATCATTACAACTCTCCTAATAAATCTTTGGACATATTAAAGATTACACTATCAAGTTCATCAATAAGCACGTTCGGATTATTACTTGTTATATCAATAGTATCCGATTTTGATGCAGTAGAACCGTCTTTTTCCATTTTTATGGTAACTTTTAATGTATCTTTTTCGATGATATCTATATCAATACGAGTCTTGTAACGAAAAGCGCCACGAAAGTCAAACCCGTCATGTAATGTATTAATACGAAAACCTTTTTTTGTTTTTTCATAATATATATCGCAAAGGCGTTCTTGTTCTGCAACTGTTTTTTCTAAATAAGAATCAATGGTTTGTAAAACTTGTCGTAATGACATTCCCCAATAGTCATCAATCTTAATCATAATCATAACTAATATGTAATTTATAATTTATTAAATTTAATAATCTATGTTTTATTGTAAATTTAACGTTTTAATGCTCTTATTTCTAAGTCGTGAATGAGTATATTGATGAATCCCTTTCGAGTTGCTCTGTAATGATAAAGGACAGCCATAATTTGGTGATGTGGTAATCCAGTTTCTTTTTGAATAGATTTAACGTTGTGACTTTCAAAACGTAGCCGTAGAATTTTGTCTTTTTGATGCTGTGTAAGAACCATAATTTGGTATCGGTTTTTGATATGATACCAAACTTTTTTGATTTTATAATGAAGATGAATGAATTTACATCGGTATTTCTTTTTTATTTGTGTTATTTGACGTTTTGTTTGATTTTTGAAATGATGTGCTTCATATGTCCATAATAATTTATTATAATACCCTTTATGAGCGATATTAACGGAAAAGAAATCTTTGTCAATACGATTTATTATCCAATAACCATCACCAGCGGGTGTGATATCTAATAATCCTCTTTTCGTGAATTTTAACATTTTTTAATCCCCTCCAAGAAACCATCAGGTAATTGACGGTTGTATTTTATTAACATTTTATGAGCAATTTTCGCTTGTTTTTCAGAAAGAAAATCTTGTGATGCCATTGATTTACCAATTGGTGAATCGAATTTATTGAATCCTTGGAAATCCTTTGTATTTGCACCGTCACACATCCCAGCGATGATACGAAGTCCTTCAATCATTTTTTGTTTTGATTCTTCAGTATATCCTTTTGATTGTTTGGTTTTTGATTCATCAAGCGTTACCGTTTGTGGTATTTGGATTTTTTTGATTTCGTTTGGTTTTTTCATATCGATTTCGTTGTCGAGTACACCATCAATGATGTTTTGTTTTTCAACGATTGATTGTGCCATTCGAGCATCGAATGAATCTTCAAGGACAAGGTGTTGTACGAGAACGGAATCCTTTTGTCCGATACGGTGACAACGGTCTTCAGCTTGTGACATGTTTGCAGGCACCCAATCGAGTTCAGCAAATACAACGTGATTAGCAGCTGTTAAAGTGATACCTACACCGGCAGCTTGAATGTTGCCAATGAATATATTGATGTTTTCATTGTTTTGAAATTCGGTGATTGATTTTTCGCTTTCTTCAGCGGACATACCACCGAATAGAATAACAGAATTATCCTTGAAATGTTCATGTATTTTTTCGATAACGTCACGATGATGTGCAAATAATACGATTTTATTGACGCCTTCCTCAACCATATTTTCAACGTGTGAGCAAACATCATCAACCTTTGCGAGTGCAGTTTGATGTCGAACCTTAGACATTTCGGTGAACATTGCCTGTGTTGTTTCGCGTAATTGAGAAACGATTTTACGATATTCATCCTTATCAAGGTCTTTTGCCTCTTCGGCGAGTAATTTCAATTCATCGCGTTTCGCTTCGAATTTTGATGCAACGGCGTTTTCTTCAGCAATAATTTTTGCGTTGCCGTTTGCAGGTATTTCGATGATTTGACGGCGTTTTGGTGGTAGTTCAGAAAGAACATCCAATTTGAGTCGGCGTATCATAAAAAGACTTCGAAGTTTATCCTGTAATTGTTCGGTGTTTGATGCACCTGAAAAATTCCATCCCCAAGTATCCTTATACGCGTTGCAATATTTTTCAGCGTATCGGAAAAAGTTTTTGAATTGATACGGGTCAAGAAAATTGAATAAAGGAAAACCTTCAACAGGACGATTTAATATAGGCGTTCCTGTAAGGAGCATTTTTCGCGTGGCACGTATCGGGTGTTTGTCTTTATCATTACCAAAAACGACCTGTGTGCGTTTTGCTTTTGGATTTTTCAAATAATGTGCTTCATCAATAATGACAACATCCCAATCAATCGCGTGTAAATTGTGTTTGTGTTTTGATAAAATATCATAATTAATAATGATGATGTTTGCGTCCTGCCACTCGTTACCATTTTTGATAACGGCAATTGATACATCGTCATGTATAAGCCATTTGGTGATTTCTTTATGCCAATTGATTTTTAATCGTTTTGGAACGATAATAAGAACATGCTCGAATGAATCCATCGTGTTTAAGGTACCGATTGCTTGAATTGTTTTTCCTAATCCCATTTCATCAGCAAATAAAACAGAATGATGTTTTTGTGCAAAATCAATACCCGCTTTTTGAAATGGTAAATATTCAAGACCATCAGGTTTAGGAATATCAACATCAGCCGAAACGCGTTTTGATTCAAGCTTTGTTTGTTCAATACGTTGGTCGGGTTTCCACCATTGTATTTCCCATGCACCGTTTTCGTCTTTATGTGGTGTGATTCCTGCTTTTTTCATTTGAAATTTGTTTTGATTCCATACATCCCAAAAACGTTTATCAGGTTTAGCTTTGCGTAAAATACGATATCCTCGTTTGGTATGAAATCGTTTTGGTTCAGACCAAGGTAAAAGTTCCAATAGGTCGATTTGTTGCGTCATTATTACACCATATTAATATAGATTTATTAGTATTTAAATGTTTTGTTAAAATTAATAATTCTTTATATAGGAGGGATGGGAGAAAGAAAAAATAAGGTCGAGAAGTTTTTGATGGCTTTTCTTCCTCCCAATAACGGCGGTAGGACTTGAACCTACGATTTTTGCCTTATGGGGGCAATGGATTATCCGCTTTCCCACGCCGTTAGTTTTCATAATACGTTTTTTGTATTTTTAATTTTTCATTCATTTTGTTGTTCATTCATTTTTCTCCTTTTGTAATGCGTAAATTTTTCTTCGATAAAACCACGACCACCCCACAATCCTTCATTTCGTATAATAAAGCAGTTATCGATAGTTCGCGTGATACCGACATATATCAATTTCGTTTCATCCGTAATACGCGAATCATTTCGCGGATAATAATCCATAATGATGATGTTGTTTGCTTGTAATCCTTTACTGGCATGAAGCGTACCGGCAAAAAATGGAATGTTTTCGATGATTCCGTCATGTTTACTGATGTGTCGTATATATTCTCTTTTTAGTAGGGAAAAATCATTTGTCGATTGTATGTGTTGTTTTAATTGTACAACATTTTTTATGTTTTCAAATAAATTGAAAAACACCTTGATTTTATCATCTGATTTATTCCAAATCAATTCAGGACGCGTTGCAAGTTGTGTTTTTACACCACGTTTTAGTGTATTTCTTGCTTTTAATTCGGAAATGAAATCTTGACATTCACGTAATGTTGGATTTTCATCACATAATAATTTGACGAATAAATTGTAAATGTTTTTGAATTTTTCATAATTCCATACAGTATTGGTGCGACCAATACCAATAACAGGAATATTCATTTTACTGCATTGTTCAATTGCTTCTCGAACTTGAGCGTTTGTACGAGCAAGAATATAGGTGGTGCCTTCAAGTTCACGATGTAACGCGTGAGATAAAGTATCATGTATCGTTAAGGTTCCTTGTTTGCCTGATGATTCAACATCTTGTATTGTTTTTTCACCAATAGATTCAGAAAGATAACGAGCAAAATCCCAAGGTTGTTCAGGAACGCGATAACTCTTTTTCAATACATGATAATCATCGGTTCTAATGTTTTCTATGTGTTGAGGATTCGAACCGGTGAATCGATATATCGTTTGCATTGGGTCATAACAGGCAACGACTTCCTTAACATATGGTGCGTTCCACCAAATTTCTAAAACCTTCATTTGTAATTTACCGAAATCATGTGTTTCATCAATGAAGATATATTGAATAGGACGATGATATTGTAATTTGTTTTTATACACGATTTGCAACAGGTCTTCATATTCCCATCGATTGTGTTTTCGTTTATATAATTCCCATCCTTTGTAAAATGATACAAGAAAATCAACATCAAAACGATGTAAATACACGCGTTCTTCCTGCTTTAATTCAGCCCGATTTCGTATTTTTTCGATAATGATATCATCATCAGCATACATACATTTCAACAAACTGAACCACACGTACATCGCGTTTGATTCTGCCTTACCATCAACTGATATTGCACCAATATCATCAATCGAATCAAGGTTTGCAACAGATACTTTTGTGTCAAAATCAAGTTGCATCATTCGAGCATAGGTTTCATAATCTTCAATAGTAATATAATTCGGTTTACTAAAACCAAGGACACGATTTGCCAAACTATACACCGTACCAAAATTATTCAAATGGGTTCGATTGATACCTCGTTCTTTTAGTTTTTCATAAATGGCTCGTGATGCGCTTCGTGAATATGTAGTGAACATGATATTTTCAATACTGGTACCATTATCAATCAATTTGATGATTTGATTTGCAATATAAGTCGTTTTTCCGGCACCTGGTAAACCTAATATTTTGTGAAATTTTATTTCATGTTGCATTTATTCCCACTTCTTTCCGACAAGTATTATTCTATCAGGATAATCCTGTTTTAATTCTTTAAAGACAGGTTTGATGATTTTCCAAATATGATGTTTATTGGCAAGTCCGCTACCTAATGCTGATATATAATAGGTTTTATTATCATTATCAATCTGCATTCTTAATTTTCGCATTTCCGAACAAAGGATACAGGTATATGTTTTTTTGTTATAAAATGCATCATCATTGTTTGTTGGTTTTCGTTTTGTAATAAAACCATATGATTGCGGATGGTCGCGTAATTTAGCAGCTCCACCATGTCCTGAACGATACAAATTATCACCGAATACAAATATTGCGTTAGGATGTTGGTCCAACCATTGTTTTGTTATTTCTTCCATTACCCTTACCTCCTTACCTCAAAGATTTATGGGGAACGAGAAAAAATTCTTTTCTTGGGTGAGAAAAGGTAACATTTCCAAGTGTTCCTATCCATTCTTTGAGATATAACAGAATAAGATTTATGGGCAAAAACCCATTAGGGTTTGGTAATGATTTTTCGAGGAGGAAAAATCTTACATTTGCTATCCATTCCTTATCCATTATATTCTATTTCTCGATATCCGCCTATTTCATCATCAAACTCCCACACATCGATATGTGTCAATTCGCCACAATGTTGTTTTGCTTCTCGAGCATTGTAATATCCATAAAGATGAGCAATTGATTCGTCTTCTTCTTTTTGTATTATTTTTGCTTGTTTTTTTGTTTTGGCAATAGCGAGCAAGGCATCGTTGCGATGTCGGAATATCAGGTACAGTTTTTTCATCATCTACACCTATAAGTTTCTCAACAGCCAAGACAAAAGTTTAGGCACAAACTTATGAAAACCAACTAGGAGAGTTGGAAATTGGCTGTTATTGAGCTTAGGGCATATTTCCATCATATAAGAATTTCAATTGATTTGTGTATTTCCGTATCCGTTTGATATTGTTTTCTTTAATACTGTTTCTAAGATTACAAAATGTATCCGCTATTTTTACGATATGAGCATATTCATCGCTTTTGACCTTATCGATATAATCAAAATATTTTTCTCCTTTTTCTTTTGTGATGTGTCTTACACCTTCTACAACTTTGTCGCTAAAACCGAATTCATCAAGGTCATCATATGTTACATTTGTATCTTCAACAACATCATGCAACCAAGCGACTTGTAGGATTTCACTATCATTATTATATATCATCATTTCTTCAATAAAATTTGATGTTTCTTCAAGGTGTTTATAATAAGGAATATCACCATAACATTGTCCTAAATGATATTCTTTAGCAAAGTGTATTGCTTCGTTTAACGTTTTTTCTTTAACCATTGTCTTCCACTATCTTGTCTAATTGTTTTTTGATAAATTTGTTTACGCATTCTTTTGAACAGAAGTAAGGATAAAAACCTTCATTCGCTTTTGATTTGAAATGTAATGATTTGAAAATATGTTTTAATATATGTAACGGTTCAAGAAATAATGGGTGTTCTACTTTAAAATCTTCTCCGTATATATATTCTGTTAACAAAAGTGATATTTCATCTGGGTCAATGTAAATAGCGTTTTCTTCAACATCAATATCAAGAGGTTCTATATCTCCTTCATTGTATTTTAAAAAATAAAATTGAGATGTTTCTTCTCCACATTGAGGACAATAGGAACGCTCAACGAATTTTTTGCTTTTACAATCAAGTGATATATCAATCAATTCAACTGTTGGTTTTTTCATCCTTCTTCCTCCTATTATATTCGTTGAGCCATTCCCACCGAAACGACATGCCCCCTTTTCTTGTATTTTGATATTCTTCAAAACAATGCAAACATAATTTAACATCATCAATGACATGTGTTGCTTTTGATGTGCAACGTTCACATTGTTCACTACTATTAATGATGTTATCAAAAATCTTTTGTTTATCTTTTGGTTTCGGTTTCGGTTGTTTTGATGGCGCAAGCCATTTGTTCAAATCATTCATTGATTCATTCATTCCTGTTGTACAATCCTGTAGCGGAATTATAGTAATACCATAATAAATGGACACTACCGAATGAGGATTGTTCTTTTTCATCTTCGATAATACCTAACTGTATTTTACATTTTTTGCTACCACGAGCAATATTTTTACATTTTTTGTGATATTGACACAATTTACATTTTTTTGGTATATTAGAGGTCATAATCAATCCACTTTCTAATGTAACCGTCTTTTATCCAATCTATAGCAAATAATTTTGCATCCTGTTCATTATCAAACAAGCAGTATTCACCTTCATGATGATTTTTTGTTCTACGCCATCGTAAGAAACACCAATCAGTACCAAAACGTAACAATATACCGTATTTCTCTTTGCAAGGAATGATTTTGTAGTTTATCGTTGATAACCACATCTATTACACACCGAGGGACTTCCTATAACGATTGCATTACAATTAGGGCAACGCCATGAACCTGTTCCTTGTTGTGTAGATTGTGTTTGTGGAGGTTGATAAGTTTGCTGTGGTTGCTGTTGTAAAGGTTGTGTCATGAGTAATGATTTTTGTTTTTTTACACCGTATGTATCAGGAAAATTAAATTCCTTTTTCTGTCCTTGTCCTTTAGAACTAAGTTCATCAGGAACGGAAATACTACCTCCTGATATCATTTTATACATAATGCCTAAAAACACGACACCTACGACAACAGTTGTAAAATCAGCCGTGTTGAACCATGTCATAAATGGAGCACCGTTCAAGACAACAGTAAAAACAATTGACATAACAGCGTATAAAATGAGTAAAAGAAGCATAACCGTAATGATTTGCGTGTATAGTTTTTTGAGTTTTGGGTCCATGTTAGCGATTTTCGCTTCGATACCCATCTTTTCTTTTTTTGGTTTTGGTTGTTGTGGAGGTTGCTGAGGTGGTTGTTGATATTGAGGTTGCTGTTGATAAGGTTGCTGTTGAGGATATTGATATTGTTGGTATTGTGGTTGTTGCTGTTGTGGATAATAGGAGTTTTGATATTGCTGTTGCTGTTGGTAATATTGTTGATTTGGTTGTTGTGGATATTGAGGTTGTTGATATTGAGGTTGAGGTGCCGGTTCTTGTTCTTTATCCTTTCTTTTCTTTCTTTTCATATTCCTCACCTTTATTATTCATTAGAACCATCTTTTTTGTACCTTACCCATCTTAAGGTATTCATGTAAATGTGTTTTGATAGAATTAAGTTGATATTTGTCAAGTATACTCTCAACTGTTTGTCCGTTGGGTTGAAACGATAATGGTGTTATATTGCATGACGCGTTTAACACAATCAATTCTTTGTTTCGTTTCATGATATTATCATATCGATGAATAGAATCATCTTCTGGTATTTGTTCGATTGGTCCGTGTTTATTGAGAATACGGGCAGCTTTTTTACCGCCGTAATTTTTAATGCCTTCAATATTATCAGCGGTATCACCTTGTATCGCTAAATAATCAGGAATCAATTCAGGATAAACATAATATTTTTCCTTTACACCTTCAGCATCAAGTAGCTTTTTTCCTGTCCACACTTTACAATTATTTCCTACAAGTTGCATCATATCTTTATCGGTGGTGTAAATGATGTGTTGTTTGTCAGTATGATTTTTTACAAAATGAGCGATAACATCATCAGCTTCATTATGAGGTGCATAATATTGTTTTATATTCATCAAATGAAGTAATAATTGCATATCAGCAAGTAATGGAAAATAATTTTTAGGAATTTTTTGTACTTTTCGTGACATTTTGTAATTGCCGTATTCCTCTTTTCGCCATGATGTAGTGCCATGAGATTCCCACGCAATAATCAATTGACGAGGATTGAATTTCTTATACACAGCGTTCAATGTTTTTAAAAACGTCATAATCATTGTTGAATCTAAACCATCATCAGTAGTCAACCTGTACGGCGCGTAGTAAGAACGATGCGCTACATATGGTCCATCCACCAATAATATGTCCGTCATTCCAAACACTGAATTGTTTATGTATATATAAATTGTTAGTTTTCTTCAGAATCGAAAACTTTTATGTCTTTTTGATTTGTCGGTAAATCATCCAAAATATAAATAGTATCATCCGTTGGTGTTGTCCAACCGAGAACTTTATTTTGTTTGTAAAATTTTCGAGCACGTATACGTTTGAAATGTAAATCCTTTTGTAAACGGTATAATGATTGGCTGACTTTCATACTCAATTCCTCTTCATCGAGATGTGGCATGATTTCATGAACGTGGGCAATGATATCTTTACGTGAAATATAAGGCAGTCCTGCTTTTTTCATGAAATGTATAGCATCCATTACAGCATTTGTTATACCTGAATTATATTTTTCATTCTTTTTCATTTATATCATCTTTTTAATCATTTCTAATCCTGTATTGAAATCATCATCATTTTTAACTTTGAAAGTACGTCTTTCAATTGCATCAGTAATACCGAAACCGTAATTTCGATTGCGTAACCAACATATGGTGTGCTTTTTATATTTTATGATATATTTGTTTTTTGTTGTTTTAATAGTAACATCATTGATTTTTTCGAGTTTGCTCGTCATTTTTTCTGCATGTTGTCTGCCATCGTTTATGATATTTTTCAATCGTTGTTTTTCGTATTGTTCTTCGAGACGATGTATTTCACGTAATAAAGAACCCTTGATAGGATTTTTTTCGAGAAGTTCCTCGGCAGTGTAAATCATTTTTCCTGATATTTTACCTCGATGTGCCATATAATCACCAGAATAGGTAGGAAGGAAGGAAAAGGTGTAAAGGTGTAATAATGAACGAATTCATGAACCTTCCTTCCGGTTAGCAATTCAACGTTATTTGCCTCCTTTCATGAGCCATGAATGAGCAGGTGGAAAATTGAGTGGTTTTTTTCCTTCATACAACCATTCTGTAAGCGCTTCATAATACGGACCTAATATCATATAATTCATAGGACTAATCACTGGGTCGCATACCATTATCAAACCATCCGAATCAAATTTACCAATACCAATAATTTTTATATCTTTTGGTTTTGCACATGCATTACCCATATGTTTTAGGCTTTCCTTGTAATATTGTTTGTAATCTTCAAGATTGATGTTGTCAATATCTTCCTGTGTATAAACAGGTTTTCCTAACGCTCTCATGATGAAATCATCTTCAGGATATAGTTTATTTACATCAACTTCAACTTTGATGATTGCTCGTTGATGAGATTTGCTTTTTGCTGTCATAGCATAAAATGGTGCATACGCTTTTGAAAGATATATGTATCCTTTTTTAGAGGTAACGTTCCAATTATATTTTTTATCAGGAACGAATCCTTCTTTCATAATACGTCTTGCAGAATCAACGGTTGTGCCATGATATAAAGTGATTTTCATTATTCATTCCTCGATTCTAATAACTGAATTTTTCTACTGATTAAAACATCAAGTTTCTTTTCATCAAGGTCTGCTAGATATTGAGCTAGTTTATTGTTAAGTTTGATAAAACCTTCTTGAATATCATGTAGAAAATCTTCTCGTTCTTGAGTCCATTTGATTAATTGAAATCCTTTTTCCTTTGGGTCAGTCCAATATTGCTTCAAAAATCCATTTTCGTCAGGTTCTAACCCTTCATTGATATATTTGATATTACGTCCATATCGCCAAAAGCTATCGACCTTTTTACGGAAACAAACGAAGTATTGAAATGATATGTTGATTTTTTTACCGAGGGTGGCAAAATTGTAATCATCTTTTTCATTGCTGGTTGTTGTTGTGAATTTAACGAATATCACTTTTCTTTTTTGTGCGTGTTTTAGTGTTTCGATTATTACAGCGTCATGGCTGATATCTTCAAGTTCGGTAACGAGTTTGTGAAAGCTATCGTTCATGATTTTTTGTTTGAATTTTATTTTTTTATCAAGTACAGGAGATATGTTTGATTTTTGTAAATATGATTTAATGTATTTTTGTTCGGTTCCAACAACTTTATCGTAGATATGTTTTGGTACGGTGACTTGGAAAAACACCTGTCCTTTATTCATGTAGATATGAATGGTTAAATCTTGTTCCTCGGTACCATCAAACGTTTTGTTTGCAAGCATGATTTTGTGTTGGAACTGACTTATTTTTTCCATTATTTTTCACATCTCCAAAGATTCACCTGTTTTTAATGGACATCCACAACTGCTACACACATCTTTTTTATCTTTGAATTCGTGTCCTATTATCCATCCGGCATTATGCTTAGACAAACATTGCGGACAATATGTGATGTTTGATGGGGGAGGAAGGTCGGTCATTATTTTTCACCTTTAAGATTTAATTATTACTCCAAATATTCAATTGATATTACGTTTCGGAAATCTGCATCTCCTCTTGACCAGTTCGGGTCATAATGTTCTGTAAATGTTGCAATGCATGTTGTGTTTAATTTGAAATTTGATATGCCTGAATTAACCGCTACAACATCGCCTGTATCAAAGATAAGGTAGATAAGTTGTGCTTTGTAATCGCCTGCTCCGTTTGTTTTGAAATCAACGATTTTACCTGTTATAGTAAGCGTTTCTGAAATGTACGGTTCAGGTTCGTATGCTTCAGATGGAGGTGTAAAAAGAAGTATTCCTGTACCAGCTATAATTACAATTATAATTCCTATAATCAAAACAATAAAGTTTTGTTTTTCTTTGCCAATCATTTTTTAACCATCCTATATTTATCAGGGTCAAATGCTTTTTTTCCTTCTTTTTTAGCTTCATTAATTTGATATTCAGTAAATTGTATTTCTTTTTGGTTTCTTTCTATTTCTTCATTTAAATATTTGACTTTTTGTTTGAGTTCTTGAAGATAATTTTTTCTATTATTCAAACAATTTTCATGCCAATCTATTGGGAATTTAATGTTATCACCTCAATTATATTCGAAATACTTTGGGTCGTGTTTTGCTTTTATGATGAGTTGAGCGGCGATGTTAGTGATGCATTTATGATATGAATGCTCCGTATGATTGCCACATTCATGACCTAATTCATGAATAAGTAAATCAAGGTTTCGTTCATTAATTGATTGAAAGAATTTTCTTTTACCGAGATGATGAACATTGAAAGTAACACTTCGAGGATTACTTTCAGGACAATAATAGGCAGCTTTTTTGTTGCTAACATCAACATATCTAACCTGTAAATCATTTATTCCGAGCGTGTCTTTAGCAACCTTTTTGCAGAATTTGGACCATAATTTCATTTCATCGTTTATGTCAACAGTTTGAGTAGCACCCAATAATTCTTCTTTTTCGCCAAATATTTCAGTTGTTGAATGAACGACACCGTATTCTTTTGCTCGTGCCCATTCATCTTTTGACATTTCACTTCCGGTTATGACACGATAACCGTGAGCAATCGCTTCATCATTTGCATTTGGGTCAAAAGGATTTGAACTGAGGAATTTATCACCGAAACGGACATTCAAAACACCTTGAACAGTTTCCTTTTTGATTCGGCGAGGATGTTTCATACCAATACGAACCCATGTTTCAGAACAATTTTCTTCAGTCAGTTCATCATAAATAACATTGAGTACTTCAGCGTATAAATCCTTGTAATAAAACGGTCGCAACGCTTCACGGTCAACAGCAAGCACGACCTTTTGTTGTATGTCAATATGCCAAGGACAATCATCTGTTTTAACGATTGGAATACCCATTTCATATATGTATGATTCGCCATTTGCTGGTATCAAGTGTACATCAGTTTTACGATTTGTTGTTCTCATAACATCATCCTGCAAAACTTCAGTTGCAAGGACACAAGAAAACGAATGACTTGGTTGTTTAGTTTCAATTTGTGTGCCATTTACAATGAATTGTATATTTGGAGGTGCAATTAACAACTTTGTATGCTCAATGAGTTCATTATATTCGTCTTCCGTGCAATCAAATTCAACAAAAATGATGCTTCCTTCTTCAGTTGTTTGACGTTCTTCGTGTCGACCTTCATCATCGAAAACAATTGTTCCTTTTGTAGTAACAACCGTTGCGTTGTTGCAAATTGATATAACTTGTTTTTCACCGAGGTTGAAACGACCACGTTTTGTCACATCACGGCGTTTGTATGTGTCAGCGAATAATGTATAAGCGTGTCGTATGTCTTTGAAACCTTCGGGATTGTCATCCTCAACACGTATCTGTACGGTTTCAGGTGTAAGTCGTGTGATGTCAACCTTACAAAATGTGATGTTTTCATCAAACGCATTTTGAACGAGTTCATTAATGATAAATGTTTTTGATTTACCTGCCTGTAATTGTTTTAATCCGTTTTTGTCAACGACAAACCAATTATTTTTCATATTTAATTCTCCAAATGATGCATGTGAGGTATTTTTTTATCAATATACATTTTTCGAGTTCCTGGTGTAAATCGCCATTTGATTTTATCGAATTGACGAGTGTAAGTATTTTCATCTTCGTAATCATAATCAGAAAGATTTTCAAGACCATTTTTCATAAAATCATCAACCATTTTTTGTTGGTCTTCGTTGTCCAAGACGGGTTCGATGTTTGGTCGATGCCGGTTTTCACACCATTTATGAGCATGAAATAGCACGAGTTCTTCAAAGGCATATGATAACATACCACGGTCTTTGTAATCTCCTTCAGAAGCGTGTAACCATTCCTTATGAGCGATGCACCAATCGATGAGTTCATCAATTGATATTTTACCATGTGCGTAAATTTTTTTGATTAATATATCGTTAAGGTTTTTAACGTAGGCGTGACCCATTAAAACCACCCCTCATTGTAATGTGTTTCATAACGTTCATGCTCTTCCTTTTCAGGTATTTCATCATAGACACAAAATCCATCGTCAGTACGCCAGTAACATTTTTTATCGGGATATTTACATTTCATGATTATTCCTCATAAAAAATAAAAGAGAGGATTTGATGATTATTCCTCTTTCTCGTTTTTCGTGAATGCTTTTAAAGGCATTTCAAGGATTTGAGCACCGATTTTTTCCCATTCAACACGTTCATTATAGTTTTGTTCCTGAGCCACACGAGTGACAGCCATTGAAAGACCCCATTGTGTTGGTCCTTCCTTCGTAAATTGATTGATTAAATCGTCAACAGCACCTTTTGGAATGGTGTTAAATCGTTTGACAACGTTTTCAACAGCGAGTTTTGGTTTTTCGATTTCCGTTGATGCTTTTTCGTTGATTTCATCAATCCATTTTTTGAATACATCAAAATCGAATGTGTTGTTAATCATGTCCTTGATTTGTGACCATAGCGTGGCGTCCTGCAATTGTCGTGTTTCATCAGACCAATCAATGATTCCTGTTTTACGTTCTTCACCGAGGTGAACGCGTTTTAGAACGTTTGTTGAAATGAGACCGTTTGTGCATACAAGTACGTTGATGAATGGTTTAACGGAAAACGCACCGCGACCGACTTCGGAGTTTGTGATAATTATTCCGCCTTCAACCTGTTCTTCACGACCACGCCAATGTTTAATCATCGCGGTGAGTTGAGGTGATGTTACCTTGATGAACAAATTTGTTTCAGTTAATCTTGCATCGAGGATTTCAATATCAACGTTTTTTTGGCGTTTGATTTCATTGAATTGTTCCAAGGCGGCATAAAAGATATCATAATTATCAATTGCTCGATATCGGTCAGATAACAATGCTCGCACATCATCATCGAGGACACGTAAAAGACGTTTTTCCTTGCTCATAATCCATTCATTGATGTTATCTTTGAGCAAGTCAAGTTTTCCTGCTTCCTGCATTTTTTGATAATATTTTCGTGGGATACCGCATTTATCAGCGATTTGCTCATGACAAAAATTTGTGATGCCGTGATACTTTTTACCGCCGTCAGGTTGTGGCACTTCCATCAAAATTTTGTTTGTACCAACATCAACAGTTACCTTGAGTTGTTCAGTTGGCACAACGATATCATATCGATTGTTTTTCTGCCTTTCGAGCTCGTCAAGTAAGTCTCGAAGTTTATTTTTATTTTCATTGTCTTCATTCATTGTTTTACACCTTTTTTGTATAATGCAATAGTTTTCAAACTATATAAATGTTTTGTTTAAATTAATAAATATATATAAAAAAAATAAAGGTTTTTAAATTACCTTATTGATTTTTCCGATGAGAATGTGAAGCTTGATGGCATTTCATACACCGGCGCTTCACGGCTGATATGAAGTGCTTCCTGTAATGCATAAGGGTAAACATGTTTCAATTCTTTTTCTAAAAATGTCCACAAGTCACTGATATTTACTCGATAATTTCTTCCTGAAGTTCCATCAGTTAAAATCACTTCTTTACCACGTACACTTTTCATTGCCAAAGCAAACTCATATATATGCCATGAAGTAGCACGGCCGTCCTTTGTAACAAATTTGATAGGATAAGAACCCAATGATAATACAGCATACGCTAATAATCGAGGAAAATAGGATTCCTCTTCATCATTCAATCCTACACCATACACCGATTTTTTATGAACAAGTCGTAACAAATCTTCTTGAGCGCGTAATGTATCAATAAACGTTAAACGCTGTTGAGTGGCTTTGAATTCTTTAGGTATTCATATCACGTTCCATATGTATCCGGGTTAAAATCAATACGAGCATCAATATGCATTTTAGGGTCTGGATTAAATATATCCGTGAATTGTGTTTTTCCGAATGTACCAAGATGGTCAATGTATGCATGATTGCCTTGCGTTTTTGATTGTAATAAATTATCAACAGCGCGTTGTGTTACACGTGTATACCCATGTCCTTCAACCTTCGAACCAGGTAAATAGATACGAATCATATATTTTTTTCGAATACGCCAATCAACCTCTGCCGGTGTTTGTGTATTTGTAAACACGTTAATCATACATTTTCGGACATCCTTTAGAATATCAGCAAATCCTATCATTTTTTTCCATAATTCACCAGCAGGATTTGTTGGTGCAATTTCAGCGAATTCCTCAATATATACATGAACCCATTCACCAACATCGCGAAGGAAACCAATAAAATCAATCCATTTGAAACGGTCACCAAAGAATACAACGTTGATTTTACCTGGTTTTGCTTTGTCGTAACAATCACGCATGGAGGTAAAATAAGTAATGGGAAATTTCACTCGTTTCAGTTTTTTGTTTCGGTTATGAAACGTGATGTTTTGGCCTTCAAGTATCATGAAATTAATGTTTTCTATACCTGCCTTTAAACTTTGTAAAGGCGCACCATAACATTCAGACCAGAATATTTTTTGGTCAGGATGATGTATCCATGTATAACGAGCAAAAGAAATCATGATACTGGTTTTTCCAGTACCTTGTCCACCTGTTATCTGTGTTAGAACGCCTCCTTCATCTTTATCCTGACAATGGATTCTTTGCATAATTTTTTCAGCTTCGATTTCCAGCCGAGAAACCATAACTACTCCTCTTTCTTCTTTCGTTTACGTAGCGTTAGATGTGGTTTCTTTTTCTCCTCTTTTGGAGGAAATTGATGTATATTTGGTTGATTTTGTGGTTGTTGCTGTTGGGGCATTTGCGGAGGAGGCTGTTGGTATTGTTGTGGTGGCATTGGTGGCATTTGTTGTGGTTGCGGAGGTGCTTGTTGTTGTGGTGGTTGCTGTGGCGGTTGTTGTTGAATGGGTAATTGTTGTTGTTCGTTTGGTTGTCGCATGTTGATAGGAACATGATGTGGAGCGACAAAATCTTGCATATCCTCTATTGTTCCTGGCGCCGTGGATAACTGATGTCGTTGTGAACGTAACATTGGAACAAGTCCGTGTTTTTGCATAACATCGATGAGTATTTCTTCATACACTTCTCGATATTCCCATTGTGCTGAATATCCACGATTCTGTAAAATTGCGTTACGATGAATATCATCACGGGCTCGTGATGCTTCGAGTTCGATGTCACGTAATTCGTTTTCGAAATCCTCATCGAGTGTGTCCTTTTCCTGTTGTAAATCCTCATGGGCTTGTGGAACTGCACGAAAAAGGACTTCAATACTTTTTGCAATTTCATCAAACAGGTCAGCTTGACGGTCTTCTCTTGCAATTTGTAAATCGTCAAATTTAACCTGTAAACGGTCTTCTAAATATTTGCCTGGTTCTTTTCGTTGTTCAATTGGTTCTTTCATACTTTTTCCTCACTTTTTTATCCATCCTCTAATGAGATTATCAATATCAGATTTTTTAATATCCATAAATCCTTCAAACGAATTGTTGGTTCCAAAAGCTAACTGTAGATATTTCTGTGTCCTTTCTTTCCTTTTTTCAAGAGCTAATGAAAAACCAAAGGAAATACAAGCTATGAAAACTCCTGCTAGAATCATACGAATGTCCAATATACAAATGAGACCGACAGCCATGAAGATGCTTAAAATAAGCACAGCTTGTATGATGGTTATCATAATGTTATCATTCATTCTAACAAGCCAATACGCAACGAATTTCTGTTTCTCTTCTTGGGATAAGGCATCAAACTGTTTCAACTTTTTTATCCTCCGGCTCATTTTCTCTCCTTTCAGCAAGTCGTTTTGATAGTTTATCAAAGAAATACCGTTTTGATAACCAACCGAGGAAACAGATACCTAAGTAAGCACCAGCGATAATAAGTGCCCATTTCAAAACTTCAAGGAAGCTTCCTGTATTGCCTTCAATAGCAGTGTAATTCCATAAAACCCAAATGATGTATGCTGGTACAGCTACAATGATGATAGCTGCAACACCGTAAAAGAAATAGGTGATTGATTGAAGTAATAATTTGAGTATTTTGAACGGTTTACTAAAACGATTGGCATCTGATACCCATATCATTAAAAACATGATGATAAACATACTAGCGGCGATGATAAGTATCATTCCAAGAAGATTGCTAATACTGTTTAATGATGTGCCTGTTGTGATGTTGCTTGCCACATATTGGGTATTATCAGTAAAAGAGGTTGTTACAATATTTACAGCTATAATTCCTAATACAGCAATAAGAACGACTGTTATTACGAATGTGATTAATGCTGGATTGATTTTCATTTTTTCAACTTCTTTATTTTTTCTTTATGCTCTTTTTTCATTTCTTTGCCCATTTGAGCTCCGCGGTCCCAATCGAATTTCAATTGTATTTTGATATCATGTAATGCTTCCTTTATCGCTCCTACAATATTCATTACGGTATCAATCCTCCGCCACTACCAAATGATGACATTAAATCGGGCATGAACATGATAACGAATATACCTAAAGCTGCCATGGCAACAGCGAAAAGAATGAACATAATCATACCACCCTTGAGTTTAACGTTTGGTCCGCGACCATAACCTTTGATTTCTTCAATAGTCCTTGCGTTGTGATATCGTAATACAGTTTTCAAAGAAAATGGTGATATTTTGACAACGTAATCTTCTAATGCGTGTAAATCAAGGGGCCTTCCCCCAATAATAACAGGAAAGACCCCTTTAGGTGCTGGCTTTTCTTTAATCTCATCAAGAATTGATAAAGGCGAATCCACATCTACTGAACCTTCTTGTTCAAGTTGCGCTAAACGTTGCAGATGTGCATCATAAGGCGTCATCGATTGATATTGTTGTGATTGGTCCGGTGGATATTGTTCTGGTTGTGTATATTGTTGATATTCAGGATACTGCTGTTGATACTGCTGTTGATATTGGTCATATTGTTGTTGCTGTTGTTGATATTGTTGTAATTCCTGTGCAAGTTGTTGTTGCTCAGGCGTCATATCTTGTACTGGTTGAACTTGTTGTACTGGTTGAACTTGTTGTTGTTCCGCGACATCACGGTCATGTTGTTCTCGGATTGCTCTATTATGTAATAATTTATCCTTTAATCTTCCCATAAAATCAACCCATTTCATTTCTCATTTTTCGTTTTATTGTTTCACTATCAAATCGGCGCATTTTTTCAATGTCTTGTAAACCTTCATCATGTGCAAGTCGTTCTGGTTGTATGATTTCTTTCTTTTGGTCTTGTATAGGTATGCGTAATTTTTTCAAAATGTTAACAAATGCACTTTCTCGCGCTTCACGTATGTTTTGATAACCGTATTTGTTTTTCAACATCATTGAATAAAGGACCATATCAAGGTCTACGGCGTGTCCTATTCCTTCAGGAACGAAACGCACTGAGTGGTCGAATAAACGATATGATTTGAAATCTTGAATTTGTGCATCGAGTTCAGGAGAATAAAGTGTTCCTTCAACTTCACGCATTGCTGGTGTTATTTTGATGCTTCCATCTCGATATACATAAAACCAAATGATTGTGCCTGGTTTTCCGAAATTAAGTAAATGTATCGCACCTGTTTTATAAGCACGACCATGCAACATCATTAAACCAACAATTGATATCATTACACCAACAAAAAAGAACATCATTCGAATCATAGGTGGAACCGTTACGAGTACCGATATTGGCATCAAACTGAACAACCCGCTTAACACTAACCCAAAAAATATTAACATAAATACTAAGAAAAATATCATTGTACTTGCTCCCATTGACCTTGTTCTGGTTCTTTACGAAATGCACCCATAATACGTCCCCCTAATGTTTTACGTCTTCGTTGTTGCATAACATGTTGCACATTTTCGCTACGTTGTACACCAGTTTGACCATACAAAATTTGAAAACCATCAACACTTCGAGATAACTGTATTTTCATTAGTTCGCGACCCATCATTTGACGTGCCGTAGAATACATACCCATTTCGAGTAGCATACAAATTTCATCAAAAGCGATAGTCATCGCTAAAATATCCTTACGTTCAATATTACCGAGTGCCATAATTTTTGAAAACATAAGGTAGAATTTTTCAAAATGCTTTTTTTCTGCGTTTGGAATATCAGGGGACAACATGAACTGTGTAACAGTTAAAGCCGCGTCCCTATCAAATTCATCATACGGCATTATTATTCTCTCGCTTATTTAATTTTTCAATATTCTTTTTCTCTTTTTGATACAACATTGCAGTTGCAAACGCTAAAAATCCTCCTAATAACCCAAGAAATCCTCGTGTTGTTTGATGTATAGGAGTTGGTGTTAATGCAATACAAATTAATACAACAGAGAAAACATATCCCATGATAGAAATCAAAAACATTAAAGGTGAAATTTTTTCTTCGGTAAAATGTTTTTCACGCTCAACGGCATCACGGAATAATTGACTGCGATTGATTTCGCGGTGTTTTTCTAACCAATCATACATACCTTCCGGTATGGTAATTGATATCTTTCTATACTGAGTGTCCTCACCACTCTTCAAATTCCTCACCTGACCTTTAGTTAATGTTAAATAGAAAAACAAGACGGTCCTATTTAAAACTATGGGAGAGAGGGTGTGGAATGATTTCTTGTATGCATCCAATCAATATTTGGGTGTGTATTAATCACGATTATGATTGTATTTTACGTTTTTCTCATATAGATATAATATTCTTTTCCTTTCGTTGGATGTTTTGCAACAACAATACGTGCTTTCCATCCTTGTTTTCGTTTATTGTCTGCATAACGGTTGGCGTCTGCTTTTGTGTGACGTGATGCTTTCGCAACGAAATATTCGTCACCAAATTTCCTTCTTGTTCCTAACAAATGCGTCATATTTCTTTCCTCCATTATTTATTTAATTTTTCGTAATAGTCAAATACTGATAACAATTGCCGTACATCATTTGCATACTTATATGTTTCATTAAATGCTGAATCTTCATCCCAATTATCTAAATCTTGAATAGCCCATGTCAACAATGTTGGTGTAAGTGGTCTTTTCCATTTTATGTGTCTTCCATGTGCTTTTATATATTCTGCTACTTGTTGGGCGGACTGAAACAATTGTTTCGGGATTCGATTGATGTGTAACCATTTTGGATTCATTAATTGTTTATCAACAACACCTATATGGGTAACTATTGTTTTTTGTGGTGATTCAACTTCTTGTTCTATTAAATGTTGATTGAATTCAAATCTGGCTTGTTCAGGTAAACCAGCACGTAATATCAAACCGAAATCTCCAGGTTGTAACTTTTTATATGCATCTTTGATGTGCATATTGATGTAAACATCAATCTTTTTTGTTGTTGGAACATATATTACTCGCTGGTCATGTAATCGTTCATTCTTAGGGTCTAAAGCGAAAAGTATCGCTATACTCGGATTTAATGTCCAATAAAAAACATGTTGTGGTTGTAAAAAGGATGAAATATTGGTATTAATGTCATTTCCAAAATTATAAGTTCGACTAAGGCTTTTTGGCTCAAATAATAAACCTTTGAATATATCGATGTCACCTTTTTTTCTTGCTGGTGGTTTTTTCATTTTTCCTCTCGGATAGAATAAAATCCTTCATCTTCTGCATCATCAAATTCTTGTTCTATGATATTATCATCAGGATAATCATTTGATAATCTAATCGCTTCTTCTTTTGATGTTGCTTCTATTCTTTGTACTCGGTAACCATACGCTGAAAAATTCCTTGTTACTAAATATTTTCTTTTAATAGGTTTAGGTTTTTTATGCCAATAATCATTTATTTTTACCATGGTTTCACCTTTTATAAACGAATACTTTTTTATTGGGTGACTCAAAAACATTACCTTTTCGATTATAAGGACTTGTTAATTTAATGTATTCATCAAGACAACTTTTACATAATATATGCGCTCCAAATTGTCCTGTTTCTTTGATGTATACAATAACGTTGTATTCACCTTTTCTGTCACCTTTACATTCAGTATCACCAAAAATTTGTGGACAATAACCTTTGTAATGATTGCATAGGTCGTTATCTCTTGAAAAAAATATTTTGACGTCTTCTTCTTTTGGTATTTTTCCTTTCTTCAGTTCATCGAGTATTCGTTGTGTCGCAAAAATTAATTCATCATTCGTATAATCGCCTTTAGGTTTAACACCCCAGTAGTCATCAATCTTAATCATTTTTCATCCAACTTTTTCAATAACTTATACAATTTATCCGCATTATCTCTTATCCATTTACGAACCCATGTTGGTATATAATAAGGATGGTCATAGGCAACGCTTTTATCATGCTCATAAATAATAGGATAATAAGTATGATATCCATCGCTTACCACAAGTTCATGATGACCGCTCCGTGAGGACTCGTATACTTCAACAGTCCAATTATCGATTCTTTTTATGACTTTAGCGTTATTTAGTGTTGTTTGTGATGTGTCTTTATGCCAGTAGTCGTCAATTTTCAATTAAATACCTCCTTCTCGTGATATGTATCTATCATGTAATTGTGAACTGATTGCATATTTTTCATCCTCTATCGATTCGTTGTGTTGTCTTTTACGAAGAATTTGATAAGCGATATCAAACATTTTCTTTTCTTCTTTTATTTCATCATCTATTTTTTTCAACCATGTTTTTTTGTTGACAACAGCAGAATTTTTTATTGCTTTTTTTAGTTGTGAAAGTTTATAATCATAAACGGAAATTGGTGGTAATGAAGCGTCATAGTAATGTATGAATTCCCACATTTCGCTATCGAACTTTTCTTTGTATTCATCGAATGTTTGTTTGATGATGTCTTCATCTCGTTTTTGTGGAACGTTCCAATAGTCAAATATTTTCATTATAACGCCCTGTATGCTAAATCCATAACATCATGTTTATCTTCTAAACTGTTATATTCATCAACTGCGTTCATAAAATACA
>Ga0180430_10000650_pt1 | contig 37026 bp, 37 predicted proteins | sample SS_ome_9_FD_132999 | JGI IMG/M metagenome (GOLD analysis project Ga0180430, IMG submission 132999) | Hypersaline lake sediment archaeal communities from the Salton Sea, California, USA - SS_1_S_2 metaG | ecosystem: Environmental > Aquatic > Non-marine Saline and Alkaline > Hypersaline >...
AGTGATCTTTCACGTGTATGGTCGCGCTACGTACGAAACTTATGATCGAAGCAGGAATTCTAATCTATTGGGATTCTTAACGTTTGGAGAGGGTTGGCACAACAATCATCACGCTAACATGAGTAGTGCGCGGCTTGGCCATGAGCCCTGGCAGGTCGATCTCGGGTTTCTCTTCCTGTCCGCGCTTGAGAAGGCGGGTTTGATTTGGGACTTGAATCGTTCTGTTGGAGCGAGGAGCTACGGCGCTTCGAAGAAGCTACGTCTAAGCCACCAGGCTGCCGCTTGCGTGGACTTTGGCTATACAGAAGCCAGTGTCAACTCGCACGCGGCATGACTTCGTGAGCCTCGTATCATGTTCTTCGAGCAAGCAGGGCTATATTGCCTTCCGTATCGCCTCGTTGACCATCGCCGGATTCGCTTTACCCTTAGTCCGCTTCATTACCTGGCCAACGAGGAAAGCGAGGATTTTCTCTTTGCCGTCACGGTACTGTTCGGCTTGGTCCGGAAATTCGGCAATGACTTCGGCGACCGCGGAGTCGATCAGGCTGGTGTCGGAGACCTGTTGCAGACCTTTGCTTTCGATGATGTCGTCGGGGGTGCCTTCTCCGTTCCACATTGCCTGAAAGACCTGCTTGGCGATTTTGCCGGAGATGACACCGTTGGCGATACGCGTCACGAGTTGATTGAGGTCGTGGGGGCGGATGGGGGCGTCGGCAATGCCGACGCCCCCTTTGTTCAGAGCGCCGAAGAGTTCCCCGCTGATCCAATTGGCGAGGAGACGGGGTTCTGCCGGGCCCGCCGAGACGGCTGTCTCGAACCATTGAGAGGTCTGCGGGTCCTGGACGAGGGCGCTGGCGTCTTCGGTGGTAAGTCCAAGGTCTATGCAGTAACGCGCCTGTTTGGCACGTGGCAGCTCGGGTAGTCGCGCGGCGATCCGGGCGACGAACGCTTCGTCGACTTCTACTGGTAGCAGGTCTGGATCGGGGAAGTAACGATAGTCGTGCGCATCTTCCTTGGTGCGCATCGTTCGTGTCTCGTCCTTGTCCGGGTCGTAGAGGCGGGTTTCCTGATGAATCTTTCCGCCATCTTCGAGTACGTCAATCTGCCGTTCGATTTCATGCTCTATCGCGTGTTCGACAAAGCGGAACGAGTTGAGGTTCTTGATTTCCGTGCGAGTGCCCAGCGTTTGGCTGCCTTTGGGGCGCACGGAAACATTTGCATCGCAGCGGAAAGAGCCTTCCTGCATGTTGCCATCGCAGATGCCGAGGTAGCGCACCAGGCGGTGGAGTTCGCGCATGTAGGCAACGGCCTCGCGTGCGGAGTGCATGACGGGTTCCGAGACGATTTCTAGCAGCGGCGTTCCGGCTCGATTGAGGTCGATGCCGGACACGCCCGGTAAGACGCCATGAATCGACTTGCCGGCATCTTCCTCGAGGTGGGCGCGGGTAATCTCGATGTCGCGTTGTGTTCCGTCGATGTCGATGGTGAGTCGTCCGCGGCTCACGATGGGATCTTCGTACTGGCTGATCTGGTAGCCTTTGGGCAGATCGGGATAGAAGTAGTTCTTGCGCGCGAAGACTGAGCGCGGTGCGATTTCTGCTTCGACGGCTAGACCGAAGATCACTGCCATCTCGACGGCTCTTGCATTGACGACCGGCAACACGCCAGGCAGGCCCAGGTCCACCGCGCACGCTTGTGTATTGGGTGCGGCGCCGTAGGCCGTCGACGCGCCGGAGAACATTTTGCTCGCGGTAGCGAGCTGCGCATGGACTTCGAGTCCGATGACCACTTCCCATTCCATGGCCCAGTCCCTCAGTACACGCCCGGCGGCGTCTGCCGGTGCCAGTCGGTATCCTGCTGGTAGGCGTGGCCGAGCCCCAACAGGCGCGCTTCGTCGAAGTAGTTGCCGATGAAATGCATGCCGACCGGCAGTTCGTCGACCAGCCCTGCCGGGAGTGACATCGCTGGCAGGCCCGCCAGGTTCGCCGCCGTCGTGTAGACGTCGCTCAGGTACATGGTGACCGGGTCCTCGATGTTCTGGCCAGCATGGAAGGCGACGCCGGGCGTGGTCGGTCCGATGATGACGTCGACTTCATCGAAGGCGGAGACGAAGTCATTCTTGATTAACCGACGCACCTGCTGCGCCTTACGGTAGTAGGCGTCGTAGTAGCCGGAAGACAACGCATAGGTGCCGACGAGGATGCGCCGTTTTACCTCGGCACCGAAAGCTTCCCCCCGCGAGCGCGAGTAGAGGTCGTCAAGATCGCTTGGGTCGTTGCAGCGATGGCCGAAACGCACGCCATCGTAGCGTGACAGGTTGGCCGAACACTCGGCCGGAGCGATGACGTAGTAGGCGGGGATGGCAAGGGCGGCATTGGGTAACGAGATTTCCCTGGTCACGGCGCCCCGGGCTTTCAGCACGGCCACTGCGCGGTGGATCAGGTCGCCGATACGCGTGTCGAGCTCGGCACCGAAGTATTCCCGCGGAAGCCCGATGCGCAGGCCGGTGAGCGGGGAGTCGAGCATACGAGTGTAATCTTCGTCGGCGCGGTCGATGGAGGTCGAATCGCGCGAGTCGAAGCCGGCCATCACGTTCAGCATCAGTGCGAGATCGCGTGCGTCCAGCGCCATCGGACCGCCCTGATCGAGGCTCGAGGCAAATGCCACCATCCCGTAGCGGGAGACGCGTCCGTAGGTCGGCTTGAGGCCGCTGATACCGCACAGCGCGGCTGGCTGGCGAATGGAACCTCCGGTGTCGGTACCGGTCGCGAGCGGAGCGAGGCCCGCGGCGACCGCCGCGGCCGAACCGCCCGAGGAGCCGCCCGGTACGCGCTCGCGATCCCACGGATTGCGTACCGCGCCATAGAAGCTACTCTCGTTGGAGGAACCCATGGCGAACTCGTCCATGTTCGTCTTGCCGAGCATGACCAGGCCTGCCGCATGCAGGCGCTCCACGACATGGGCGTCGTAGGGGGCGATGAACTTGTCGAGCATGCGGGACGCACAGCTCGTCCGCACACCGCGCGTGCAGAAGATGTCTTTGTTGGCATACGGGATGCCGGTGAGCGGCCCGGCGTTGCCGGCTGCGCGGGCCGCGTCGGCCTCCGCAGCCTGTGCGAGGGCGCTGTCTTCGCAGACAGTGACGAAGCTGTTGAGGCCGCCATCGAGGCGCGCGATGCGTTCGAGGTAATGCCGGGTCAGCTCGACGCTGGAGTAGTCGCCGGACGCCAGCCCCGCGGCGAGCGCGGCGGCGGAGCGCGGAAAATCTGTGGACATGGGCTATTCGATGACCTGGGGAACGAGGTAGAGACCATCCGCCGTGCTCGGCGCGCCGGCCTGCAGATTCTCGCGCTGGTCACTCTCGGTGACCTGGTCGGGGCGCAGGCGCGCGACGAGGTCGAGCGGGTGCGCGAGGGGCTCCACTCCGGCGGTGTCGATGACGTTCATCTGGGCGACGAAATCCAGGATGCGGGAGAGCTGATCGGCGTAAACGGGGATGTCGGGCTCGGCGATTTCGAGCCGTGCCAGGCGTGCCATGGCGCGCACGTCTTCGGCTTTGATGGACATGCGGAGAACTCAAATAGCTGATTGATTCAAAAGAAATTTCTGCTGTGGCCAGCTTGCCTCGGCAGAACCGTGCTGCTACATTACGCGGCCATTCTACTGCGAATCGCGGGAGCGCCGGATAGTCTTGGACCGCGCGGCTGCAAACCGACTCTCCGCTCGCCCGACTCCCGGGCCGATTCGTCTCCGATGCCCGTGCCGTATCGCTCGCTCCCACGGCGCGATTCGTCGGCAAGCTTACGATTACAAGGATTACGATTGATGCTTCGCATGTTGCGGGGAATATTCTCCAACGATCTTTCGATCGACCTGGGGACGGCCAACACGCTCATCTATGTCCGTGGCAAGGGCATCGTGCTCAACGAGCCGTCGGTGGTCGCCATTCGTCGCGGCCGGGATTCGAACAACCCAAAGGCTATCGCGGCGGTCGGCGCCGAGGCGAAGCGCATGCTCGGGCGCACGCCGGGTCACATCGAAGCAATCCGGCCTTTGAAGGATGGTGTCATCGCTGATTTCACCGTCACGGAGAAGATGCTGCAGCATTTCATCCGCAAGGTCCACGGCAATCAGCTGTTCAAGCCGAGTCCACGCGTGCTCGTGTGCGTGCCGTGCGGCTCGACGCAGGTCGAACGGCGCGCCATCAAGGAGTCCGCGCAGGGCGCCGGTGCACGCGAGGTGTTCCTGATTGAAGAGCCGATGGCAGCCGCCGTCGGTGCCGGTATGCCGGTCAGCGATGCCAGCGGCTCGATGGTGCTCGACATCGGTGGCGGCACTACCGAGGTTGCGATCATTTCGCTCAACGGTATCGTGTATTCGGATTCGGTGCGCATCGGCGGCGACCGTTTCGATGACGCGATTATCAATTACGTACGCCGCAATTACGGCAGCCTAATCGGCGATGCGACCGCCGAGCGCATCAAGCATGAGATCGGTTGCGCGTATCCCGGCAACGAGGTGCGCGAGATCGAGATCAAGGGACGAAATCTTGCCGAAGGCCTGCCACGCAGTTTCACGCTCAACAGCAACGAGATCCTCGAGGCGCTGCAGGAGCCGCTCGCCGGGATCGTCGAGGCGGTCAAGATGGCTCTGGAGAAGACGCCCCCGGAACTGGGTTCCGATGTTGCCGAACGTGGCATGGTGATGACCGGGGGCGGAGCACTGCTCAAGGACCTCGACCGCCTGCTGATGGAGGAGACGGGCTTGCCGGTGATCGTCGCCGAGGACCCACTCACTTGCGTGGCGCGGGGAGGCGGCCGTGTGCTCGAGATGATCGAAGATCATGGTCCCGAGGTGCTGGGGCTGGAGTGATCGCCGGCAGCGGCACGCAAAGATGAGGCAACGCAGCATCATGAATCGGCACCGTAAGCCGGCCATCAAGCAATCCCCGCGGCGCACAGCGTGGGCTTGTGGCGGGCGCTGAGCGGGGCACACGCGATCAAACCGCTGTTCATCAATACACCTTCGGCCACGGCACGCTTCGTGACCTGTGCCATCTTGTCCTTCCTGCTCATTTCAATCGACCACGCCAACGACCATCTCGCTTCGATCCGGTCGGCACTGTCGGTCGTGGTCTATCCGGTGCAGGTGCTGGTCAACGCCCCGGTGGAAGCGGCGGCCTCCGTAGCCGGCAGCATGAAATCAAGGCAGGCGCTGCTCGATGAGAATGAACGTCTGCGCCAGGAGAACCTGCTGCTCAGCTCGAAATCGCAGCGCTTTCTGGCGCTGGAGCGGGAAAACGCGCGCCTGCGCGAATTGCTCGATTCGTCGGTGGTATTCGATCAGCAGGTCATCGCGGCGGACGTGCTAGCCATCGAAACGACGCCTTCCTCGCGCCAGATCGTCGTCGACAAGGGCAGTAACCAGGGCGTCTACGTCGGCCAGCCTTTGCTCGATGCCTATGGAGTCATCGGTCAGGTCGCGGCAGTCGGACCTTTCTCCAGCACCGCACTGTTGATCACCGATCCGCGTCACGCGCTACCGGTTCTGATCAATCGCAACGGACTGCGCGCGATCGCCGTTGGCGGTGACCAGTCGAACGAGCTCAATTTGTCGTTCATTTCGACCAATGCCGACATCAAGACCGGCGACCTCGTCGTGACGTCCGGGCTCGGGCGCCGTTTCCCCGCAGGCTACCCGGTGGGACGAGTCAAGGACGTCACCCTCGAGCCCGGTGATCCGTTTGCGACCGTGTCGGTCGAACCGAGCGCCCGCGTGGGGCACACGCGCGAGGTCTTGCTGGTCGGTCCACGCCCGCCCGTGCTCGACGACGAGCGGGTTTCCAGCTTGGCACCCTGACCCTTGCCGTGATGGACAAGCCAAACCGCCTCTGGGTCATCGTGCTGAGCTTCGGCGTCGCGTTCACGCTGACCGCCGTGCCGCTCCCTGCCTGGGCGCTGGCCTGGCGCCCGGCCTGGATCGCCATGGTCCTGGTCTATTGGTGTCTCGCTCTGCCCGAACGCGTTGGTGTCCTGTCCGGCTGGGCGATCGGGTTGCTGCTCGACGTCCTGCACGGCTCGATTCTCGGGCAGCACGCCTTCGGACTGGCCTTCGTCGCCTACGTCTCCCTGCAATACCACCAGCGCGTGCGTGTGTACCCGTTGCTGCAGCAGGCCGTGTTCGTCGGCACCGTCACGCTCGCCTACCTGCTCATGATGTTATGGATATACAACCTCCTCGGCTCGGTCAGGTACGGGTTGTCGTATCTCTTCGGCGCGCTCACGACTGCCCTGCTGTGGCCTTGGATCTACGTGGTTCTGCGTGACATCCGGCGACGTGCCCGCGTTGCCTGAGCGGCCGCGCGTGATCTTCACGCGCAGGCGGGTTCGACTCACAGGCCGGGGTGAGCGGAGCCGCTCGCGCAAAGTGCGATGAAATCCCTGCCTACGCTGAAGGACGTCGATCGGGAGCGCCGCCTGTTTCGCACGCGCGTCATGGTCGCGTGCGTGTTCATGGTGCTTGCCGTGATGCTCATCATCGGTCGGCTGGTGTGGTTGCAGGTGCTGCAACACACCCACTTCACCACGCTGTCGCACGAGAACCGACTGAAGATCGTGCCGCTCGCGCCACCGCGCGGCCTGATTTTCAGCCGCGACGGCGTGGTGCTGGCCGAGAACCGACCGTCGTTCTCCCTCGTGGTGGTTCCGGAGAACGCCGGCGACATCGGCGCGGCCGTGCGCGAACTCGGCGCGCTCATCGAACTCGGCGAGGAGACGTTGGAGCAGTTCTCGCGCGAACTCGAGTTCGCGCGGCGGTTCGAGCACGTCGTGCTCAAGAGCGATCTCACCCCGGAGGAGGTCGCGGTATTCTCGGTCAATCGCTTCCGCTTTCCCGGATTCGCCATCGAGGCCGGATTGTCGCGACATTACCCACTCGGGGAGAGCATGGCGCACATCGTCGGATACGTGGGGCGCATCAGCGAAGCAGATCTGAAGACGATAGACCGGGCCGATTATCGGGCAACCAGCCATATCGGAAAGATCGGGGTCGAGAAGGCCCGCGAGAACCTCCTCCACGGCAGCGCCGGCTACCAGCGCGTCGAGGTCAATGCACAGGGTCGTGTGCTGCGCGTGGTCGAGCGAACCCCGCCGGTGCCGGGTGCCGATCTTCATCTCACGGTCGACGCGCGCCTGCAGGCGGCGGCGATCGAAGCGCTGGACGGGCGCAAGGGTGCCATCGTCGCACTCGACCCGGCGACGGGCGGTATCCTGGTTTTCGCCAGCGAGCCCTCGTTCGATCCCAATGAGTTCGTCAATGGCATCAGTCGCTCGCTCTATCGTAGCTGGAGCACCTCGGCCGATCGCCCGCTGTTCAATCGCGCCCTGCAGGGCCAGTACCCGCCGGGATCGACGATCAAACCGCTCGTCGCCCTGGTCGGGCTGGAGAACGGCCTGCGCGAGCCCAAGCAGACGACCTGGTGCCCCGGCTGGTACTCGTTGCCGGGCGACGCGCATCGCTACCGCGACTGGCTCCGACGCGGCCATGGTCACGTCGACATGAAGCACTCGATCGCGCATTCCTGCGACGTCTATTATTACGACCTGGCGCACGACCTCGGGATCGAGCGGCTGCACGATGGATTGGTTCGCTTCGGGCTGGGCGAGATCACGGGTGTCGACATTCCCGGTGAGAGTTCCGGTCTGGTGCCTTCGGTGAAGTGGAAGCGGCGGGCGCGCAAGCTGCCATGGTATCCCGGTGAGACCCTGATTGCCGGCATCGGGCAGGGCTTCATGCTGACGACACCGCTGCAGCTCGCGCACGCTACCGGCATCATCGCAATGCGCGGCGATGTGCTCATTCCTCACTTCCTCGACCAGTTCGATGGTGGCAATGGAGCCGATACCATCCTGACGCCCGAGATCTACCGGCGTCCCAGCGTACAGCTGCGCAATGCGGCTTTCTGGGACGAGGCGATCGATGGCATGGTCGAGGTGGTGCATGGGGCGACGGGCACCGCACGCCGCAGCGGCGTCGATGCGCCGGTGCGTTTCGCCGGCAAGACAGGTACGGCGCAGGTTTTCGGGATCGCCCAGAACGTCGATGCCAAGGATCAGGAACTACCCGAGCACCTGCAGGATCACGCTCTGTTCGTCGCCTTCGCGCCCATCGAGCAGCCGCAGATCGCCATCGCGGTGATCGTCGAGCATGGCGGCGGGGGGAGCAGCACGGCGGCGCCGATCGCGCGACGCTTGCTCGATGTCTATTTCGAGGACGCCGCGCGCGAACCGCACGAGGGCGTCGATGGTTAGACCACAAAGTCTGCTGTTCCGCATGCATATCGACGTGCCGTTGCTCGGCGCGGTCCTGCTCATGTGCACGCTTGGGATGGTCGTGCTCTACAGCGCGTCCGACCAGTCGCTCGATGTTCTGTTCAAGCAGGCCGTGCGCATCCTCATCGGCCTGTGCGCGATGATCGGCATCGCGCAGATCTCACCGTCCCGCCTGGCGCGATGGGCGCCTGCGATTTACCTGGTCGGTCTCGGCCTGCTTGCGCTCGTGCTGATTATGGGCACGGGGCGCGGCGCTCAGCGCTGGCTCGATTTCGGGTTCGTGCGTTTTCAACCCTCGGAGCTGATGAAGCTGGCCGTGCCACTGACGGTGGCCGGCTTCATGGCGGACAAGGTACTGCCGCCGCGTTCACGTACGACCGCCGTGGCCCTCGTGCTCGTTCTTCTGCCGGCGGCGCTGATCATCGAGCAGCCGGATCTCGGTACGGCTATACTGGTCGCCAGTTCGGGTTTGTTCGTGCTGTTCTTTGGCGGCATCAGCTGGGGGTTCATGCGTAACTGCACGATCCTGGGGCTTGCCGCAGCTCCGCTCGCCTGGTTCTCCATGCACGACTACCAGCGGCGCCGCGTACTGACCCTGTTCGATCCGGAGCAGGACCCGCTGGGTGCGGGCTATCACATCATACAGTCGACCATCGCGGTAGGCTCCGGTGGGCTCAACGGCAAGGGATGGTTGAACGGCAGCCAGTCGCACCTCGAATTTCTGCCGGAGCGTGCCACTGACTTCATTTTCGCAGTCTACTGCGAGGAGTTCGGCCTCGTCGGCGTGCTCGTATTGCTGCTCGCCTACGCCATGATCATCGTACGCAGCATCCAGATCGCGCTGGACGCGCAGGAGATGTTCGGCAAGCTGATTGCGGCCAGCCTGACGCTGACCCTGTTCACCTATATCTTTGTCAACATGGGCATGGTGACCGGGCAGCTGCCCGTCGTCGGTGTACCATTGCCGATGGTGAGCTACGGAGGGACCTCCCTCGTGACTATCCTGATCGGTTTCGGTATTCTCATGTCCGTCCAGACCCACCGTAAATTCATCGTGGATACCTGAATGTTCGACGCCCGTCTCTTCGGGATCCATCGCATGCGGCAGCTCGTGCAGCGCGCCATCGGTGCCAGCCGGGTCCGTCTCCGGGCGGCGCGCGCCCGTACCTTCGCCGATGTGATCGACTGCGGTCGCCGGATCCGCGTGGTGGGAGCCTGCGCGTGACGGGCCGGTGGTTGCTCGTCGCGTTGCTCGTTGCGCTGTTCAACGCGGGTGCGGCATACGCTGCGCCATTGTCGGCGCCTGCGGTGCGCGCGTTCATCGATGACATGGTCGCGACCCATGGATTCGAGCGGGTCGAACTGGAGCAGCTGTTTGCGGGCGTCGAGCGCAACGACCGCATCATTTCACTGATGACTCGACCGGCCGAGAAGGTCAAGCCGTGGTGGGAATACCGTGCGCTGTTCATCTCGGAGAAACGCATCAAGGATGGCCTCGTATTCTGGCGCGAGAATGCGGCGAGTCTGCAGCGTGCCTGGGACGAATATGGCGTGCCTCCCGAGGTGATCGTCGCGATCATCGGAGTCGAAACGTCTTACGGTCGTATCACGGGTGGCCACCGCGTGGTGGACGCACTGGCAACGCTCGCTTTCCACTACCCGGGTGGTAACGAGGCTCGCGCGAAGTTCTTCCGCGCACAGCTCGAGCATTGCCTGTTGCTTGCGCGGGAAGAGGGTATCGACCCACTGGGTCTCGAGGGATCCTATGCCGGTGCGCTGGGGATGCCTCAGTTCATGCCGGAGAACTACCGCAAGCTCGCGGTGGATTTCGACGGCGACGGTCGGCGCGACATCTGGAAGAACGCCGACGACGCCATCGGCAGCGTGGCCAATTACCTTCACCATCATGGCTGGCGCAAGCCCGGGCAGATTGTCTCGCAGGCGTTGGTGCGCAGCGGCGAAACCGGACGTTTCGTCCAGACCACCCTCAAGCCGAATCATCAGCTGGGCGAGCTGGTCGAGTCCGGGATCACGCCAGTCACGCCGAATTCTCGCCTCGATGACGCTGCTGCCCTGTTCGAGCTGGAAGCGCGCAACGGCAACGAGTACTGGATCGGGTACACCAATTTCTATGTCATCAGTCGCTACAATCCCCGCATCAAGTACGCCATGGCCGTCGCCCAGCTGGCCGAGGCGATTCGTAGCCGGCACGCCGAGGCTGCCGAGTAACAAGCCGGTCACAGCCCGCCTTGGTGTCCGACAGCGCCCGACTCGTTGGCGGTCGGTTGCACGAGGCAGGAGCTGGTCGACCGCAAGACTGTCACGCGGTGCACGTTTCCGCGCCTGTGTCGCTCTGGCGGCCGTCGCGATACTGCTCGCAGGATGCGGAAAAGGCGTCGTGCGCGATGGGCCGGGTGACCGGGCTGCCGTACGCTCCTCGGCCGATCAGGTGCCGCAGCCGGAGCCACCGAGCAAGTACGGCAACCCGGAATCCTACGAGGTATTCGGCCAGCGCTACTTCACTTTGAAGAGCGCCAAGGGCTTCGTCGAGCGTGGCATCGCATCGTGGTACGGCAGCAAGTTTCACGGCCGCCGTACTTCGAGCGGCGAGATTTACGACATGTACCGCATGACCGCTGCGCACAAGCAGCTGCCGTTGCCAACCTGGGTCGAGGTACGCAACCTGGAGAATGGGCGCAGCGCCACGCTGCGGGTCAACGATCGCGGGCCGTTCCATGAGAATCGCATCATCGATCTCTCCTACGCCGCCGCGCTCAAACTCGGTATGGCCGATGCGGGCACGGCGTTCGTCGAGGTTCGCGCGCTCGAGGCAGGGCCCGCTCCGACGGTCGCACCCCGCTCACCGCCCGAACCCGCGATCGCGGCGGCGTCCGCGCCTGCGCCTGCACCCGCAACACGGGCCGCAGCCGCCTCCCGGACCGAGGCGGCGCCGCAGGAGCTGTACTTGCAGGTCGGCGCTTTCGGCGAGCGCGTCAACGCCGAGCGTCTCGCCGAGCGCATCGCACGCATCGCTCCAGGCAACGTCCGTATCGCTGAGGCGATGCGCGACAACCGCGCGTTGTACCGTGTGCAGTTAGGGCCGGTGGCGAGCGTCGAGATGGCTGATGCGCTGGTCGAGGCATTGGAAAGTGTCGGCATTGGCGAACACCATTTCGTCACTGACTGAGTCGTGCCCCGGCCGTGTGCGCGATAATCGCGCTGAGCCGTAGTGCGACGCGGCCGCTTGCCGCTTGCCGCTCGCCGCATCCCGGCCCAGACTCGCCTTGTCGACCATCGTGTACCCCCCAATCAACAGGAGGACTTCCCGGAAGTGTCACAACCCCTGCATCCCGTCTCAGCCAGCGAAAGTTCGAACAAGCCCCGGAACGATAATCGAACCTGTCCGCCGGCGGGGCACGCAGCGCCCGCGACGCGCATGCCGCACGGTCCGAACGCGCAGCGCAATCTGTTGCGCAACGCCGCCAGCGGGTGTCGTCCCGCAGCGGGCGGCTTCTCGCTGGTCGAGCGCCGCGCCTGCGCGTTCCTCGCTGCACTCGTCTTTTTCTTGTTCACGATCAGCGCCGCAGCCAAGGTCGAGATCCCGGCCCCGCGCCTGGATGCCACATCGTACGTCCTCTACGAGCAGGATTCGGGCCGCGTGCTGGCCGAGAGCAACGCCGATGAACGCGTCGAGCCGGCCAGCATCACCAAGGTCATGACCGTGTACGTGGCCGGCCATGCGCTGCGCGAAGGCATCATCTCGCTCGACGAGGAGGTCGTCGTGAGCGAAAAGGCATGGAAGATGGAAGGCTCGAGGATGTTCATCGAAGTCGGCACGCGCGTCACGGTCGACGAGCTTCTCGAAGGCATCATCGTGCAGTCCGGCAATGACGCGAGCGTGGCGCTTGCCGAGCATATCTCGGGAACCGAGGAGGTGTTCGCCGGGTTGATGACCGAACAGGCGCAGCGACTGGGCATGAAGAACACGAGCTTCGCCAACGCGACCGGTCTGCCTGATCCGAACACCTATACGACAGCACGTGATCTCGCGTTGCTCGCGGCGGCACTCGTGCGCGACTTCCCGGAGCTGTACGCACGCTTTGCGAGCAAGGAGTACACCTACAACGAGATCCGCCAGCCCAACCGCAATCGCCTTCTCTACCGCGACGACTCGGTCGACGGGATCAAGACCGGTCACACCGAGGCCGCGGGATATTGCCTCCTTTCGTCGGCGAAGCGCGATGGCATGCGACTGATCGCGGCCGTGATGGGCGCGGACTCCGATACCGCACGTACCGAGGCCAGCCAGGCCCTGCTCAACTACGGGTTCAGGTTCTTCGAGACACGCGAAATCTATCGCGCGGAAGCGGTTCTTGCCGAACCCCGGGTATGGGGTGGCGCGGCGGAAACGCTGCCCGTGGGGCCGGCGCAGGCCGTCGCGCTGACCATCCCGCGCGGCCGCTACGACGATCTCAGTGCCGAGGCGACGCTTGCCGAGCCTCTGCGCGCGCCGGTCGGCAAGGGGCAGCGCGTCGGATCGATGGCCATTCGGCTGGAGGGCGAGACCCTGGCGGAAATCGAGCTCGTCGCGCTCCGCGATGTCGCCGAAGGTTCGCTGTTCTCGCGCCTCTATGACGAGTTGATGCTGTTGTTAGAGTAATGCCGCTATGAGCACCTGTTATCTGAACGGCACGTATCTCGACTTGTCCGAGGCCAGGGTCTCCGTGCTCGATCGCGGCTTCATTTTCGGTGACGCGGTCTACGAGGTGATCCCGGCACCCGGAGGCCGTTTCTTCGGCCTCGGAGAACATCTCGCGCGCCTCGAACGCAGCCTCGCGGCGGTGCAGATCGCATCTCCGATGAGCGCGGAGGACTGGTGCGGGATTCTGCACGAGCTGCTCGTGCGTAACGCCGCGGGCGACGTGTCCGTCTACCTGCAGGTGACGCGTGGCGTGGCAGAGCGCGACCATGCCTTCCCGGACAACATCCGGCCGACGGTGTTTGCGATGTGCAAGCCGCTGCCGGCGCAGCAGGGATTGACGCGGGTGAGCGCCATCACCTTGCCGGACAATCGCTGGGGGCGTTGCGACATCAAGTCGACGTCGCTACTCGCCAACGTCCTGCTGCGCAACGAAGCGGTGCGCCGTGGTTGTTACGAAGCGGTGCTCGTGCGCGACGGTCTTCTCACCGAGGGCGCTGCAAGCAACGTGTTCGTGGTCCATGGCGGCCTTGTGCGCACGCCCCCGCTGGGGCCGGGGCTGCTCGCCGGGGTCACCCGCGAATTGCTCATCACCGCCTTGCGGCGTGACGGCTGCAGCGTTCAGGAGGTCGATATCGGTGTCGAGCAACTCGTCTCCGCCGACGAGATCTGGCTGACCAGCTCGAGCCGCGATCTCGTCTGCGTCGATACGCTCGATCAGCAACGAGTCGGTGATGGTGAGCATTACCCGCTTGCCGCGACGGCGCTTACCGCGCTTGCCGCCGAGCGCCGGCGGCGCGATTCAGCTGCGTAGGCCGACGCCGCGGTTGAGCAGGTGCAGGCTGAACATGCTCAACAGCACGATGAAGCCGAGAATCACGGCGAAGGCCTGCGGCAGCCCGATGTCACTGACGCCCAGTATGCCGTAGCGGAACGCATTGACCATGTACAGGATCGGATTCAACAGTGACAGTTGTCGCCACGGCTCACCGAGCAGCTCGATCGAGTAGAACACGCCGCCGAGATAGGTCAGCGGTGTGAGTACGAATGTCGGCACGATGGAGATGTCGTCGAATTTGCGTGCATACATCGCGTTGATGAAACCACCCAGAGAGAACAGCGTCGAGGTCAGGATCACCACCGCCAGGGTAATCGCGTAGGAGTGGATCCCGAGGTCGGCAAAAAATGTCGCGACGACGGTGACCAGGGCGCCGACGATGACACCCCGGCAGACACCGCCGCAGACGTAGCCCGCCAGGATTAGCGCGTGCGGCACTGGCGCGACGAGGATCTCCTCGATGTGGTGCTGAAACTTGGCGCCGAAGAACGAAGAAACCACGTTCGAATAGGCGTTGGTGATGATCGCCATCATGATGATGCCGGGCGCGATGTACTCCATGTAGGAGAATCCCGCCATCGGTCCGATCCGCGGGCCGATGAGGTTGCCGAAGATCACGAAGTAGAGGCTCATCGTGATCGCGGGCGGCAGGATCGTCTGTACCCAGATGCGCAGGAAACGGTTGAGTTCCTTGATGACGATGGTCGTGAACGCGGTCAGGTAGCGCTGGCGGCGCGTGCGCTCGAGCGAGCCGTACGTCACGTGCTCAGTCATTGGCCTCGACCAGACGCATGAACAACTCCTCGAGCCGATTGCTGCGGTTGCGCATACTGCGGATGGTGACGCCGGCGGCGCTGAGTTCGGCGAATACCTCGTTCAGGCTGCGATCGCGGTCGATGATGACCTCGAAGGAGTGATCGTCGAGCGGCAGCACTTCGGCATCGGCGATGGTCGGCAGTCGTTCGATGCGGTCTTCGCAGTCGAAGATGAACGCCTCGGTGTGCATCTTTCCGAGCAGTGCCCGCATCGACGTGTTCTCAATGATGCGCCCGCCGTCGATGATGGCGATGTTCCGGCACAGCTGCTCCGCTTCCTCGAGGTAATGCGTGGTGAGAATGATGGTCGTTCCCGCCCGGTTGAGCGCGCTGAGGAAACGCCACATGGAGCGTCGGATCTCGATGTCGACGCCGGCGGTAGGTTCGTCGAGGATGAGCAGGCGCGGTTCGTGAATGAGCGCGCGCGCGATCATCAGGCGCCGCTTCATGCCGCCCGAGAGATTCCGCGAGATTTCGTCCCGTCGGGCCCACAGGCCGAGCTGACCGAGGTAGCGCTCCGCGCGCTGCTCGGCGAGGTGCCGCGGGATGCCGTAGTAGCCGGCCTGGTTGAGCACGATTTCGCGCACGCTCTCGAACTGCGAGAAATTGATCTCCTGCGGAACGAGGCCGAGGTTCGCCTTGGCGCGCGGGAAGTCGTCGTCGATGTCGATGCCGAAAACGCGAACCTTGCCGGCGCTCTTGCGCACGAGCGAACTGATGATGCCGATCGTGGTCGATTTGCCGGCGCCGTTGGGACCGAGCAGGGCGAAGAAGTCGCCGGCGGCGACGTCGAGGTCGATTCCGCGCAGCGCTTCGCGTCCGCCGCGGTAGGTCTTGCGGAGATCGCGGATGCTGAGCGCCGGCGTCGTATCGGCGGGATTGGCGTGGGCGGCGGTGGTCATCGGGAGCGGCGCGTCGGTCGCGTCGCCGCTAATCGGTGCTCGGGAATTGCTGGTGTCGGGAACGCGGCGAGAATCGCGTCGTCGCCCCTGACTTTAGCACGATCGGGGCGCGACCGGCGCCGCGATCAGGCGGGCGCGCGGAACAGCCAGCGCGCAAGGCGCTTGATGAGTCCCGGTGGCGGCGGCGGAGGCCGCGGCGGCGGCGTCGGCATCAGGCCCTCGACCTCGGCGATGGCGCGGTTGGTCGCCTCGTTCTGGATCGCCTCGATGGAAATCTCGAACTCGCGCTCGGCGCTATCCATCACGCGCGTGAGGATCAGCTTGTTGTCGGCTTTGCACAGGCTGAACAGCAGGTGGATTTCCTGGCGGATGTAGTCCGCCACCTTGCCGCGTCCGGCGCGCCCCTGCTGGCTGGCGAACACGCGGTAGATCTGCTCGCGCCCGTAATAGGCGTAGAAGGACATGACCTGAATCAACAGGTTGCGGGCGGCGAGGAGGAGTGTGCCGTCAATGTTCTCGACCACGAAGGGATTGCCGATCGCCTTGAAGATGTCCTCGATGATGTGCGCCAGATCGTTGGCTGGTACGAACATGATCTCGCTGTCGATGAGAAAGATGCCGGAGACGTTGCGTTGCACGGCACCGATCTTCTCGCGCAGCTCGCAGAGCCGCTCGAGGGCGCGTTCGACGTCGTGAATGAGTCGCATGCCGAGAACCCGCTCGAGACTCTCGAAACGGTTGCGTGCCTCGCTCAGGATCTCGTTGAGTTCGCGCAGTTCCTCCAGCGAAAAGTTCACCGACTCACACATGGCGAACTGGCGGCTGGCGTTGTCGAGGGCTTCCTGGATATCGTCGCGGTACTCCTGGAGCAGCGCGACCTCATCGTCAGACAGCACCTGCACATGGCTGGTGTCGACCATCGTCCGGGTCAGTTCGTAGGCCGGCGCGTAACGATCGAGCAGGGTATTGAGGGTCGCATAGGAACCCAGGATCTCGGCGAACTTGAAGCGCGCGCGGAGGTCTTCAGTCTGAGGCAGGAAACGCACGGCAGGGTTGGGTGCAGGGCCGTCACGGACCTCGCGTGTGCCCTCGGCGAGGAGATCGAGCGTCTGCGCGAAGAGGTCGAGCGTGCGGTTGGCGAGGTTCTGAACGCGTACGCGGTCGCCGCGCGCGATACCGGCGAGTTCGGCCAGATCGACGGTGCGAACCGGGTCCGCCCGCTCCGCGGAACTGCTGGCCGGCTCGGAACGTGCTGCAACGCTCATTTTCGAATCCTGCAACCGCTGCGACATACCCTGCGGCAGGCCGCTATTAGAATGGTGGCATGTGCCGTCGGCGGGGCACCCGGGCGCCGCTGGGGCGCAGCTGTAACGAGGAAAGTACGATGACCCGACTGCTTCTCATGCGTCACGCGAAATCTGATTGGAGTAGCGGCGAGAACGACGATTTCTTGCGCCCCTTGAACCAGCGCGGTGTGCGCGATGCGCGCAACATGGGATGCTGGCTCGCCGCCGAGGGTTACCTGCCGGACTCCGTGCTCAGCTCGCCGGCGCGCCGCACGCGCGACACGCTGCGACTGTTGGGTGAGGGCGCCGGGACCGCGCTCGATCGGCGCGTGACCTGGGACGATACACTCTACCTGGCGGCGGTGCCGGCCTTGCTCGCCGCGCTGCGGCGGCATGACCGCGATACCGGCGTGATGGTGCTCGCGCACAATCCGGGTCTGGAGGAACTGCTTGGCTGGCTGCTCGTCGAACGTGCGCCGGTCGCCGCATTGGGCAAGGTGTTTCCGACCGGCGCGGTCTACGTGCTCGAGCAGGCCGAACCGGTCAGTGCGCTGACGCGCGGCGGCTCACGCATCGTCGCCGCGCAGCGGCCGCGGCAACTGAGTGAATGAACGGTGGCGCTGAGTGGCGGTGAAACCGCGCGGCGCGCGGTGTGGTGACGCTCAGGGCAGGTAGGCGAAGTAGAGCATGGGAAACAGCAGCACCGCGATGACGTAGACGACCCACTCGAGGCCGCGGTCCTCCAACCAGCCGGTGTAGTGCAGCACGATGACGGTGATGGCGACGAGGTAGTACAGCGCGATGAGGATGTCTTCCATCCCGTCGATCTCCCTGGCTCAAGCGAGGCTGTTCAATTGCTTATGCGTTATTCGTAAAGCAATACTGGCACAATGGACTGGGGAGTTGAAGCAAGCCTCCGGACCGCTCGTGCCGGCGTGCCAGACAGGTTGCCGGACATGCTTCGAGGCTATCGGCCGGGGCGCGCCGTACATTGAGCCGCATGGGCCATCGCGGCGAGGCCCCACCCAGAGGCTAGAATTCACCATATGAACGATGCGCAAGGTCCCATAGACGGGGAGTCCGCCGCCAGTCCGTTGGTATTCCCGTGTGAATTTCCGCTCAAGGTGATGGGGCGGGCGGCGCCCGATTTCACCGCGCTGGTCCATGAGATCGTCAGCCGCCACGTTGGTGTGCTCGGCGCTGACGCGCTGCGCTCGCGCGCCAGCCGGAACGGGTCCTACCTCGCCGTCACCGTCACGTTCGAGGCCCACAGCCGCGTCCAGCTCGATCGCCTCTACCAGGAACTCACCGCGCACGAGCGCATCCTGATGGTGCTATGAATCTCGTCGTGCGCCTCCCGGGCCTGGTGCCCTACGAACCCTGCTGGCAGGCCATGCAGACGTTCACGGCCGCACGCCGGCCGGGCGACGCGGACGAGCTGTGGGTGGTCGAGCACCCGCCGGTGTTCACCCTCGGGCGCGCGGCAAAGCGCGAGCACCTGCTGGCGCCGGGCGACATTCCCGTGGTTGCATCCGATCGTGGCGGGCAGGTCACCTATCACGGGCCCGGACAGCTGGTCGTGTACACGCTGCTCGATGTCCGTCGCATGGGCATCGGTCCGCGCGAGCTGGTGCGCCGCATCGAGCAGGGCATCATCGATTCCCTCGATACGCTCGGTATCGTCGCCGAGCGTCGCGCGGGGGCGCCGGGCGTCTACGTCGGCGCTGCCAAGATTGCCGCGCTCGGGCTGCGTATCCGCGGCGCGTACAGTTACCACGGGCTGGCTCTGAACGTCGCGATGGATCGCGCGCCATTCGCGCGCATCAACCCGTGCGGCTATGCCGGCCTCGCGGTGACTGACATCGCTGCCGCCGGGGGCGGTGAGACGACGCCGTCCGCGCTCGGCGGAGCTTTCGTGCCGCATTTGTGTCACAGTCTTTACGCCGGGCGGGCACCATCGCCCGTCTTCCGCGAAGCGTTGCCAGAGCCGAGCGTGCCGGCCTCCGCGGATGTCGCAACCAGAGCATGAAACCGACCATGAACAAACGCCCCGATCGCGCCCAGCGCGGCGCCGACAAGGTCGCCCGCATCCCCATCAAGATTGAGCCTTCGACCGGCCCTCTGCCGCGCAAGCCCGCCTGGCTGCGCGCGCGGGCACCGACGCATCCGCGCGTCGCCGAACTCAAGAGCCTGCTGCGCGAGGAGAATCTGCACACGGTGTGCGAGGAAGCCTCGTGCCCGAATCTCGGCGAATGTTTCGCGCACGGCACTGCGACGTTCATGATCATGGGGGATTTGTGCACGCGTCGTTGCCCTTTCTGCGACGTCGCCCACGGCCGCCCACAGCCGCTCGACGAGCACGAGCCGGCTCACCTTGCCAACGCGGTGGCCCGCATGGGGCTGAACTACGTGGTCATCACCTCCGTCGATCGCGATGACCTGCGCGATGGCGGCGCCGCGCATTTCGCGGCCTGTATCAGCGCGGTGCGCGAGCGCACGCCCGGCACGCGGATCGAGATCCTGGTGCCGGATTTCCGCGGCCGCATGGAGCGAGCCCTGGACGCGCTCGTCGCGGCACCGCCAGACGTGTTCAATCACAACCTGGAGACGGTACCCCGCCTCTATCTCAAGGCGCGACCCGGTTCCGACTATGCCTGGTCGCTCGATCTCATCCGCCGATTCAAGGCTGCCGCACCCGCCGTGCCGACGAAGTCGGGCATCATGCTCGGGCTCGGCGAGTCAGACGACGAGGTGCGCGAGGTGATGCGCGATCTGCGCGCTCACGATTGCGACATGATCACGATCGGGCAGTACCTGCAGCCGAGCCGATCACATCTGCCGGTCGAGCGTTTCGTACCGCCCGAGGAATTCGATGCGCTGGCCGCCTACGGTCGTGAACTCGGCTTCGTGAACGTCGCCAGCGGGCCGCTGGTACGGTCTTCCTACCACGCCGACCTGCAGGCCGCCGGCACGGCAGTGTCGTGAGGCCGGCCGGCGCTTGAACGGCGCGCTCTTCTACGCGGCCTGCAAGCTCCTCGTCCTGCCGCCGGGGCTGCTCGCGGTCACCGGGCTGGCCGGCCTGATGTGCCGGCCGTTCGCACGTCGGCTGGGGAACCTGCTCGTGATGCTGGCGATGGCCGGCCTGTGGCTGTTGTCGACGCCGTGGATGGCGGCCACGCTCGCCGCACCGCTCGAGCGACATGCTGCCCTCGACCCGGCCGAACTCGCTGCGCGCGACGTCGAGGCCATTGTCATCCTGGGTGGTGGCAGCTACCGCGATGCACCGGAATACGGCTTCCGCGACGAGATTTCGCGCCTGACGCTCGAACGGCTGCGCTACGGCGCACGCCTGCATCGCGCGAGTGGTCTGGAGCTTGCGGTGACCGGAGGCAAGCCGGCCGATCTCGATGCCGCGGAAGCCACGCACATGGCGAAGGCCCTGGTGACGGATTTCCGTGTGCCGGTGCGCTGGACGGAAACGGTCAGCCGCAACACGGCAGAGAACGCCAGCGCGAGCGCGGCGCGCTTCCCGTTCCGGCGCATCGCGCTGGTCACCCATGCGATGCACATGCCGCGCGCAGAGCGTGCCTTCGTCGCGGCCGGATTCGAGGTGATCCCGGCGCCGATGGGTTTCGTCAGTGCCGCCGGACGACCGCCCGGCGATGAGCCGACGGCTTTGACGCCATTCGATCTGCTGCCCGAAATGCGGGCGCTGTGGGACTCGCACTACGCGATCTACGAATACATCGGCGCGTTGTGGTACGCGTTCGGGCGCGACTGAACGCGGACGAGCGGTCCCGGTCAGCTGTCCTCATCGTCGCTATGCGCCTCGTTCGCGACCGCGCGCACCGTGGCGCTGAAGCCACCGCGCGCGAGGCGTGTCGCGACGATTTCGCCCGGCCTCAGACATGCGCTGTCGCGCACGATCTCTCCCGCGCCGTTGCTGACGATGGCATAGCCGCGTTCGAGCGTCGCGCCGGGACCGAGCGCGCGCAGCAGGCCGGCCTGCTGGGCAAGCGCTTCGCGGCGAACGCGCAGGGCTTCGCGCCCGGCGGCGCGCAGGCGCCCGCGCAGGTGTTCGAGCTCGCGCGCTTCGCTGCGCAGGTGCGTCGCCGGCGTACATGCGGCGACACGGGTCCGCAGGCCGTCGAGACGCCCGCGGCGCAGGCGCAGGCCGACGCCGACTGCCTGGCCGAGACGCTGCGCGAGCTCGTCGACGCGTTGAAACGCCAGTTCCAGGCGACGTCGGGGCGAGACGAGGCGCGCCGCGAGCTGGCGCACATCGCGCTGCCGTGCGGCGAGCGCGCGGACCTGGCCGGCGTGGAGACGGCGTGTGAGCTCGGCGACACGCCGGCGCGCCGCACCGACGTCCGGCGAGACCAGCTCGGCGGCCGCCGAGGGCGTCGGCGCGCGCAGGTCGGCGGCGAGGTCGGCTATCGTGAAATCGACCTCGTGGCCGACCGCGCTGACCACGGGCACGGTCGATGCACGGATCGCCCGGGCCACCTCCTCCTCGTTGAAGGCCCACAGGTCTTCGAGCGAGCCACCGCCACGGCCGACGATGAGCACATCGCACTCGCCGCGGGCGCTGGCCCGCTCGATGGCCCGGACAATGGATGGTGCCGCCGCTTCGCCCTGCACGGCGGTGGGATAGACGATCAGCGGGATGCCGGGGCAGCGGCGCGCGAGTACGTTGATGATGTCGCGCACTGCGGCGCCGCTCGGCGAGGTGACGACGCCGATGGCACGTGGCCAGGCTGGCAGGGGGCGCTTGTGCTCGGTGGCGAACAGGCCTTCGGCGTCGAGCTTGCGCTTGAGCGCCTCGAAGCGTGCGCTGAGCAGGCCGTCGCCGGCGACTTCCAGCGTCTCGACGATCAGCTGGTAGTCGCCGCGCGCCGGGTAGAGGCTGACGCGCCCGTAGACCTGCACGTGCAATCCGTTCTCCGGCCGCGCGCGCAGGCCGATGACCCGGTTGCGAAACATCGCGCAGCGGACCTGCGCGGTATCGTCCTTGAGCGAGAAGTAGATGTGGCCGGAAGCCGGGCGTGCGAGGTTCGACATCTCGCCCTCCACCCAGACGAAACCGAGCCCGTGCTCGAGCACCGCACGCGCCCGCTCGTTCAGCTGCGAGACACTGTAGATGTCGCGCAAGCTATTGCCTTGGCGGGAGTTTTTCCTGCGTGTCCTGGCCATGTCATGGTCCGTCCGGCGTTTACCGCGGCGGGCGTAAGCCCCTATAATTGCCGGCTTCCATTCTAAACGGATGCCCGCCCCCGATGCGCGTCGCCGACGAAGGCCTCACTTTCGATGATGTGCTGCTGCTGCCGGACTACTCCGAGATCCTGCCGCGGGAAGCCGATCTGCGCACCCGCCTGACCCGCGACATCGAGCTGCGCATACCGCTGCTGTCGGCGGCGATGGACACCGTGACCGAGGCGCGCCTCGCGATTGCCATGGCCCAGGAAGGCGGCATCGGGATCATCCACAAGAACATGAGCCCGGCCGAACAGGCGCTGCAGGTTCGCTCGGTCAAGAAGTTCGAGAGCGGCGTTATCCGCGATCCCATTACGACCACGCCGGACGCAAGCATCGGCGACGTGCTCGCGCTGACCCGCGCGCAGGGCATCTCCGGCGTGCCGGTCGTCGACGGCGGCAAGCTGGTCGGCATCGTGACCAGCCGCGACCTGCGCTTCGAGACGCGCTTCGACGCGCCGGTACGCGAGATCATGACGCCGCAGGGGCGCCTGGTCACCGTCGCCGAGGACGCCGAGAAAGACGAGGTCATCGGCCTGCTGCACAAGCACCGCATCGAGAAGGTTCTCGTGATCAACGACGACTTCGAGCTGCGCGGCATGATCACGGTCAAGGACATCCAGAAGTCGGATGAATTTCCCTACGCGTGCAAGGATTCGGACGAACGTCTGCGCGTCGGTGCCGGAGTCGGCGTTGGCGAAGGGACCCACGAGCGCGTTGCCGCGCTGGTCGAGGCCGGTGTCGATGTCATCGTCGTCGATACCGCCCACGGGCATTCGCGCGGCGTCATCGACACGGTGCGCTGGATCAAGCAGCACTACCCGGACACCCAGGTCATCGGTGGCAATATCGCCACCGGCGACGCCGCCGAGGCGCTGATGCAGGCCGGCGCCGACGCCGTCAAGGTCGGCATCGGCCCGGGTTCCATCTGCACCACGCGTATCGTCACCGGGATAGGCGTACCGCAGATCACGGCTGTTTCCAGCGTTGCCGCGCGTCTCGAAGGTACCGGTCTGCCGCTCATCTCCGACGGCGGGATCCGCTATTCCGGCGATATTGCGAAGGTGCTCGTGGCTGGCGCCTGGAGCGTGATGATTGGTTCGCTGTTCGCCGGTACCGAAGAGGCGCCGGGCGAGGTCGAACTCTACCAGGGACGTTCCTACAAGTCGTATCGCGGTATGGGGTCGCTCGGCGCGATGGCGCAGAAGCACGGTTCCTCGGACCGCTACTTCCAGGAGAGTGGTGAGATCGAGAAACTCGTGCCCGAGGGTATCGAGGGCCGCGTGCCTTACAAGGGGCCGCTGCGGGCGGTCGTGCACCAGATGGTCGGTGGCCTGCGCGCGGCGATGGGTTATACCGGCTGTCGCGACATTGCCGAGTTCCGCTCCAAGCCGCAATTCCTGCGCGTCACGGCGGCAGGTGTGCGTGAGAGCCATGCGCACGACGTGCAGATCACCAAGGAAGCGCCGAACTACCGTCTCGACTGAAGTGAGCGACGCCGGCGCCACGGCGCGCGCCCGTGCGGACCGAGGGCGGTGTGCCGCGCATGACGACAGCAGGCGACGGTGCAGCGAACGGCGCAGGCGTGTTCAACGGACCGCGCGAATCGGGACGCGTGAAACCGGTGGCCGCGCAGCCACCTGTTCATCGCGTCCCGAAGCCGCCCGCGCAGCAGTTCTTCTCCAACAACCGGTGCCCGGCCCATGAATGCCACCCGTGACCTCCATGCCGATCGCATCCTGATCCTCGATTTCGGTTCGCAGTACACCCAGCTCATCGCGCGCCGTATCCGCGAGGCCCAGGTCTATTGCGAGATCCGTCCCTACGACATCGACGCCGCCGACGTGGCCGCTTTCGGCGCGCGCGGGGTGGTGCTCTCGGGCGGGCCCGAGTCGGTCAATGCCAATGCCGAGTTCCGCGCGCCGGACGCGGTGTTTTCGCTCGGCGTGCCGGTGCTCGGCATCTGCTACGGCATGCAGACGATGGCGCTGCAACTCGGTGGGCGGGTCGAGGCCTCGAGCGAGCGCGAGTTCGGCTACGCGCGGGTGCGCGCGCGGGGGCACTCGGCGCTCCTGCGCGACATCCAGGATCTCAGCAACGCCGAGGGTCATGGCCTGCTCGACGTCTGGATGAGCCACGGCGACCATGTCACCGACCTGCCCTCCGGATTCAAGCGGATTGCCTCGACGGAAAGCGCACCGATCGCCGGTATGGCGGACGAGGCGCGTGGTTTCTATGGCCTGCAGTTCCATCCGGAGGTCACCCACACCCACCAGGGCCAGGCGATCATCAACCGTTTCGTGCACGAGATCTGCGGTTGCGGTTCGCTGTGGACACCGGCCAACATCGTTGCGGACAGCATCGCGCGGGTGCGCGCCGAGGTCGGTGAGGACCGCGTCCTGCTGGGGCTCTCGGGCGGTGTCGATTCCTCCGTCGTCGCCGCCCTGCTGCACGAGGCGATCGGTCCCCGGCTGACCTGCGTGTTCGTCGACAATGGCTTGCTGCGCCTCAACGAGTCGGCCGATGTGATGCGCACCTTCGCCCAGCACATGGGCGTCGACGTGCGGCTCGTCGATGCCGGCGAGCAGTTCCTCGGTGCGCTCGCGGGCATCGCCGACCCGGAGGAGAAACGCAAGGTCATCGGCCGCACCTTCATCGAGGTGTTCGAGGCCGAAGCGGCCAAGCTCGAAGGCGCGCGCTGGCTCGCGCAGGGCACGATCTATCCGGACGTGATCGAATCCGCCGCGGCCTCGACCGGCAAGGCCCACGTGATCAAGTCGCACCACAACGTCGGCGGCCTGCCCGAGAACATGCGCTTCGAGCTGATCGAGCCCCTGCGCGAGCTGTTCAAGGACGAGGTACGCCGTGTCGGTGTGACCCTCGGTCTGCCGCCGGAGATGGTGTATCGGCATCCCTTCCCGGGACCGGGGCTGGGCGTGCGCATCCTCGGCGAGGTGCGCGGCGAGTACGCCGAGATCCTGCGCCGCGCCGATGCCGTGTTCATCGACGAGCTGCGCCGGCACGGCCTCTACGACAAGGTCAGCCAGGCCTTCGCCGTGTTCCTGCCGGTGCGCTCCGTCGGCGTCCAGGGTGACGCGCGCAGCTACGAGTACGTGGTCGCCTTGCGCGCGGTCGAGACGGTCGATTTCATGACCGCGCACTGGGCGCATCTGCCCTACGATTTTCTCGACCTCGTTTCGCGCCGCATCATCAACGAGATCGGCGGCGTCTCGCGCGTGGTCTATGACATCTCGGGTAAGCCGCCGGCGACGATCGAGTGGGAATGAGGTTCTGGCGCGCCGCGGCGGGCTGCCATGTGCTGCTCGCCGTGCCACTGGTGGCGCATGGCGAAACGGGACCGGTGTGCACCGATCGCCCGACGCGCGCCAACGCCGTGTGCACGGTGCCCGTCGGCCGCGTGCAGATCGAGGCAGACGTGTTCTCCTACGCGCGTGATTCGGGCGGCGGCCTGACCAGCGAGACGTTCAGCGTTGCGGCGGCGGTACTCAAGCTCGGACTCGACCGGCGCTCGGATATCGAGTTCGGCTGGACCGCGTGGCAGGACAGCGAGGTGGATGCGGGCGCAAGCCGCGCGCGCGTCGACGGTATTGGGGACCTTGTGCTGCGCTACAAGCGCCGCCTGACCTCGAATGATGCGGCGATCGGGGTCTCGGCCATTCCCTACGTCAAGCTGCCGAGTGCGCCCTCGGGCATCGGCAACGAGCGCATCGAGGGCGGCCTGATCGTGCCCGTCAGCCTGAGCCTGCCCGGCGCAGTCGGACTGACACTGGGCCCCGAGATCGACCTGCTCGCCGAGGCCGATGGCAGCGGTACCCGTGTCAATATGAGCAACCTGGTCAACTTGAGCCGCAGCTTCGGCCGCCTTACCCTTTATGCCGAGTTCTGGACCGCCAACGATTTCGCCGCCGAGAGCGACGGCGACCAGTGTTCGGCCGACGTTGCCGCCGCATGGCTGATCGCGCCGGACTTCCAGGTCGATGCCGGGGCCAATTTCGGGCTCGACGACCAGACCCCCGACTACCAGGTGTACTTCGGTGTCGCCAAGCGCTTCTGAATTGCCGCTCGCGGCCGAAGACCAACGCTGGATGCGCGAGGCGCTCGCCGTCGCGGCAGCTGCCGAGCGCTGCGGCGAGGTTCCGGTCGGAGCGTTGGTGGTCGAGGGCGGTCTGGTGGTGGCCCGCGGCCACAACCGCTGCATCGTCGACAGCGATCCGACAGCGCACGCGGAGATCGTCGCACTGCGCGCGGCGGCCGCCGCGCGCGGCAATTATCGCCTGCCGGGTGCGACTCTCTACGTGACCCTCGAACCGTGTGCGATGTGCGCCGGGGCAATCGTGCATGCGCGGATCGCGCGCGTGGTGTTCGCTACGCCCGACCCGCGGGCCGGTGCCGCGGGCAGCGTGATGGACGTGCTCGGCCATGCCGCGCTCAACCACCACCCGTGCGTCCACGGCGGCGTCGAAGCGGCCGCAGCAGCCGGACTGCTGACCGATTTCTTTCGCGCGCGGCGCGTGCGGCCGGCATCATGACGCTGCGCGAAGGTCCCACCCAGACGGCGCTCGAGCGCTCGGCACGCGCGCTGGGCGAGCTGCTGGCCGAGCGCGGCTGGCGCGTGGCGACCGCCGAGTCGTGCACGGGCGGCTGGATCGCGCAGGCTATCACCGCCATTGCCGGCAGTTCGGACTGGTTCGACGGAGGCCTTGTGACCTATTCCAACCAGGCCAAGATCGAACTCCTGGACGTCGCCCCCATGCTGCTCGAACGACACGGCGCGGTCAGCGCGGAGGTCGCCGCGGCGATGGCGGAGGGCGCGCTACGCAAACTCGGCGCCGACCTCGCGTGTGCGGTTACCGGCGTGGCCGGACCGGGCGGCGGCAGCGCCGCGAAGCCGGTCGGCACGGTCTGGTTCGGGTTTGCCCGCGGCGGCAGCGCCACACGCACGCTGATGCATCGCTTCCCCGGCGATCGCCGCGCCGTGCGCGCGCAGACCGTGGCCGTGGCGCTCGAGGAGCTGGCCGCGCAGGCAGGCTGAAGCAGTGTCGCGGCTGTTCTTTGCGCTGTGGCCGGACGAGCTCACGCGTGGTGCGCTCGCCGCGGCTGCCGCGCGCGTGGACGTGCGCGAGGGCCGCCGCGTGCGTGCGGCCGATCTGCATCTGACGCTGGCCTTCCTCGGCAACGTGCCCGGCGCCGCGCAGGCGGCGCTGATGACCGCCGAGCCGGCTCCGCGGGCGGCCGCGTTCACGCTCGAGGTGGGTCTCGCCGGGTGGTGGCGCAGCAGTCGCGTGGCCTGGCTGGCGCCGCTCGAGGAGCCGTTGGCGCTGCATGCGCTGCACGCCGCGGTGAGCGACGCGGCGGCAGCGGCGGGGCTGGCCATCGAGCGCCGGACGTACCGCCCGCACGTGACGATCGCGCGCCAGGTGCGGCGTTCCCCGCGCGGCCTGGAGGCGTTCGCAGTTCGCTGGCAAGTGACTGATTTCGCGCTCGTCGAGTCGCTCCAGGGAGCGGCCGCAGGACGCTACGAAGTGCGCCGTCGCTGGGCGCTGGCAGACCGTGCCGGCAATTAAACGGGGCGGGCATCTATGCGATAATCCGGGCGCGCTGGACCTCCCACCCACCACCCGAACAGAGGCATGAAAATGGACGAGAACAAGCAGAAGGCGCTGGGAGCGGCGCTCTCCCAGATCGAGAAACAGTTCGGCACCGGATCCATCATGCGCATGGGAGACCGCGGTGCAGTGCCCAATATCGAAGTCGTCTCGACCGGCTCGCTCAGCCTCGACATCGCGCTCGGCGTCGGCGGCCTGCCGCGCGGGCGGGTGATCGAGATCTACGGCCCGGAATCGTCCGGCAAGACCACGCTCGCCCTGCACGTCGTCGCCCAGGCGCAGCGGCTGGGGGGCACCTGCGCGTTCGTCGACGCCGAGCACGCGCTCGATCCGCAGTATGCCGAGCGCCTGGGGGTCGACGTGTCCGAGCTGCTCGTTTCGCAGCCGGACACCGGCGAGCAGGCTCTCGAGATCACCGACATGCTGGTGCGCTCGGGCGCGGTCGACGTCATCGTCGTCGACTCGGTTGCGGCGCTCACGCCCAAGGCCGAGATCGAGGGTGAGATGGGCGACAGCCACGTCGGTCTGCAGGCGCGGTTGATGTCGCAGGCGCTGCGCAAGCTGACCGGCAACATCAAGCGTTCGAACACGCTGGTCATCTTCATCAACCAGATCCGCATGAAGATCGGCGTCATGTTCGGTAGCCCCGAGACGACGACCGGCGGCAACGCGCTCAAGTTCTACGCATCGGTGCGCCTGGATATCCGCCGCATCGGTTCGCTCAAGCGCGGTGACGAGATCATCGGCAACGAGACCCGCGTCAAGGTGGTCAAGAACAAGGTGGCGCCGCCATTCCGCCAGGCCAATTTCGACATTCTCTACAACCAGGGCATTTCGCGCGAAGCCGAGATCATCGAGCTCGGCGTGGAGCACAATCTCATCGACAAGACCGGGGCCTGGTACAGCTACAAGGGTGATCGCCTCGGCCAGGGCAAGGAGAACGTGCGCCAGTACTTCAAGGAACATCCCGAGACGGCGCAGGAAATCGAGGCCGCCATCCGTGCCCAGACGCTGGTCACGCCGACGCAGGTGGCCGATGACGAGAATGCGGCGGCCGAGGAGGCCGAGGCCTGAGCGACGCAGGCGTCCGCGAAGCCGAGGAGCTGGCGGTGGCGGCGCTGGCGCGCCGCGAGCACAGCCGCCGCGAGCTCGAGCGCAAGCTCGGCGCGCGCGGCCTCGATGGCGCCGTCATCGAGGCCGCGCTGAACGATCTCGCCGGTCGCGGCCTGCAGGATGACGGCCGCTTCGCGGCCAGCTACGCGCGGTCGCGGGCCGGGCGCGGTTTCGGGCCGCGGCGGATCGTGGCCGAGTTGCGTGAACGCGGTATCGACGGCGCGGCACTGACGGGCGCGCTGGACGCCGTCGAGGTCGATTTCCGCACCCTCGCCCGCGAGGTGCGCGCGCGCAAGTTCAGCCGTCCACCGCAGTCCCTGCCCGAGCGCGCGAAGCAGACGCGCTTCCTCGAGTATCGCGGCTTCGAGGCCGATCATATTCGCCACGCATTGGAACACACGACAGACGATGAAGACTTCTGACATCCGCCAGGCCTTCCTCAGCTATTTCGAGGAGCAGGGGCATACCGTGGTTGCGAGCAGCTCGCTGGTGCCGGCGAACGACCCTTCGCTGTTGTTCACCAACGCCGGCATGGTGCAGTTCAAGGATGTTTTCCTCGGGCTCGAGGATCGCGGCTTCCGCCGCGCCACCTCGTCGCAGCGCTGCGTGCGCGCGGGCGGCAAGCACAACGACCTCGACAACGTCGGCTATACCGCGCGGCACCACACCTTTTTCGAGATGCTCGGTAATTTCAGTTTCGGCGAGTATTTCAAGCGCGAGGCCATCGGCTTTGCCTGGGAACTCCTGACCGGCCGATTCGGCCTGCCGGCCGAGCGGTTGTGGATTACCGTGTACGAAGACGACGACGAGGCGGCTGCGATCTGGCTCGACGAAATCGGCGTCGATCCCGCGCGCTTCTCGCGCTGTGGCGAGAAGGACAACTTCTGGATGATGGGCGACACCGGTCCGTGCGGCCCGTGCTCGGAGATTTTCTACGACCACGGCCCCGACATTCCTGGCGGGCCGCCCGGCAGTGCCGACGCCGACGGTGACCGTTACATCGAGATCTGGAATCTCGTGTTCATGCAGTACGAGCGTACCGGCGATGGCGAACTCAAGCCGATTCCGCGGCCTTCGGTCGACACCGGCATGGGACTCGAACGCATCGCCGCAGTATTGCAAGGGGTGCACGACAACTACGACATCGACCTGTTCGCCAACCTCATCGCGGCGGTACGCGCCGAGGTCGATGGCGAAGTCTCGGAGCCGGCCTCGCTGCGCGTGATCGCCGACCATATTCGCTCCTGCGCGTTTCTCGTGCTCGATGGCGTGCTGCCGTCGAACGAAGGGCGGGGCTACGTGCTGCGCCGCATCATCCGGCGCGCCCTGCGCCATGGCCACAAGCTCGGTATCCAGGGCACGTTCTTCCATCGGCTCGTCGCGCCGCTCGCGGCCGAGATGGGCGATGCCTATCCGCAGCTCGTCGAACGTGGCGACGCGCTCGCGGCGACACTGGCGCAGGAAGAAGCGCGCTTCGCCGAGACGCTCGACCAGGGTATGCGGATCCTCGAGGCGAGCATCGCCGGGCTGTCGGGCACGACGATCCCGGGCGAAGTCGTCTTCCAACTCTACGATACCTACGGTTTCCCGTACGACCTTACCGCCGACATTGCCCGCGAACGCGGCCTCGAACTCGACACGGCTGGTTTCGATGCAGCCATGCAGGCACAGCGCGAGCGCGCGCGGGCGGCCAGCCATTTCGGCAACGTCGACACCTCGCACGCGATCAGCGGCGAGGCGCTCGCCGCGCTTGGTCACGAGCAGGTCTTCAGCGGCTACGAGACGACGCGCGACCGCGGCCGGGTGCTCGGTATCTTCGTCGACGGACGTGCGGTCGATGCCCTGACCGCCGGGACCACGGCGGCGATCGTGCTCGATCGTACGCCGTTCTACGCGGAGTCCGGCGGCCAGGTCGGTGACCGCGGTGAACTCGTCGCCGACGCGGCGCGTTTCGCCGTCGAGGACACGCGCAAGCAGGGCGGCTTGTTCCTGCACCTCGGCAGGCTTGCCGAAGGGTCGCTCAAGCGTGGCGACGTGATCGAGGCGCGCGTCGAGGACCCGCGTCGCGAGGCGACCCGCCTCAACCATTCTGCGACGCATTTGCTGCACGCCGCGCTGCGGCGCGTTCTCGGGGAACACGTCGAGCAGAAGGGTTCACTCGTCGATGATGAGCGTCTGCGCTTCGATTTCTCTCACTCTCAGCCCGTCGCCAGTGACGAAATCGCCGAGATCGAGCGCGTCGTCAACCGCGAGATCCGCCGCAACCACGCTGTCGAGGCGCGCGTGATGTCTTATCCCGACGCCATCGATGCCGGCGCTCTCGCCTTGTTCGGCGAGAAGTACGGCGACGAGGTCCGCGTGCTGGCGATGGGCGATTTCTCCGTCGAGCTGTGCGGCGGCACCCATGTCGCGCGCACCGGTGACATCGGGGCGTTCAAGATCGTTTCCGAGTCAGGGGTGGCATCCGGCGTACGCCGGATCGAAGCCATCACCGGGGAAGCGGCGGTCGCGCATGCCATCGAGAGCGATGCGCGCCTGGTTCGCCTGGCGCAACTCGTGCGTGCCGGTGGCGGCGATATCGAAGCCAAGATCGGGCAATTGTTCGAGCGTACCCGGGCCCTCGAGAAGGAGAACCAGGAGCTGCGCAATCGCCTGGCCGGTCAGTCGGGTCGCGACATCGCGGCCGGGGCAACGGAAATCGGGGGAGCGACCGTCGTTGCCGAATGCCTCGAAGGTGCCGACATGAACACGCTGCGGGCCGCCTGTGATCGGCTCAAGGACCGGTTCGAACGGGCCGTCGTCGTGCTTGCCGCGGTCGAGGATGGTAAAATTCGCCTCGTCGCCGGCGTTACCAAGAGCTTCTCTGACACCGTGCATGCCGGCCAGCTCGTCAACCACGTGGCTCAGCAGATCGGTGGCAAGGGCGGTGGCCGCCCCGACATGGCCCAGGCTGGCGGCAACGACGTCGACAGGCTCGACGAGGCGCTCGCCTCGGTGCCGGCGTGGGTTGCCGAGCGCGTTCACTGAAATTCCCCGTTACAAGCATGGCCGCGCGGCCGCAGGGCGCGGCGCGGCCTCTTGTTCATCCCGACCACGGACAGTTGCATGACTCTCATCGTTCAGAAATACGGCGGTACCTCGGTCGGTGACGTCGAGCGGATCGCCAACGTCGCCGAACGCGTCGCGCGCAGCCACGCGGCGGGCAATCAGGTCGTGGTGGTGGTTTCCGCCATGTCCGGCGAGACCGACCGCCTGCTTGGCCTGGCGCGCGCATTCGCGGAGCCGCCGCGAGGGCGCGAGCTCGACGTGCTGCTCTCGACGGGCGAGCAGGTCACGATCGCGCTCCTTTCCATGGCGCTTGCGCAACGCAGCGTTCCCGCCGTTTCCTATACCGGTGGCCAGGTTCGCATCCTGACCGACGACGCCCACAACAAGGCACGGATCCTCGAGATTGACGATCACAACGTACGCGGTGAACTCGATGCCGGTCGCGTGGTCGTCGTCGCCGGCTTTCAGGGCGTCGACGAGCGCGGCAACATCACGACCCTGGGCCGTGGCGGTTCCGATACCACGGCCGTCGCACTGGCCGCGGCACTCAAGGCCGACGAATGCCAGATCTACACCGATGTCGATGGTGTCTACACGACCGATCCACGCATCGTCTCCGGGGCCTGCCGTCTCGATCGCATCACCTACGAGGAGATGCTCGAGATGGCGAGCCTCGGCGCCAAGGTGCTGCAGATTCGCTCCGTCGAGTTCGCCAGCAAGTACCAGGTCAACCTGCGCGTGCTCTCGTCGTTCGCAGAAGGCGAGGGGACCCTGATCACGACAGAGGAAAACATCATGGAACAAGCCATTATCTCGGGCGTGACGCTGAACCGGGACGAGGCGCAACTGATGGTCACTGGCGTGCCCGATCGGCCCGGCATCGCCAGCGGCATTCTCGGGCCGGTCGCGGCCGCCAACATCGAAGTCGACATGATCGTGCAGAATCTCGGGGCGGACGGCGCCACCGACTTCACGTTTACCGTGCACCGCAACGACTACGAGCGGACGCTGGAAATCCTCCAGGGCGTCGCCCCGGAGATGGGCGCGCGCGGGGTCGAAGGCGATTCCCGCATCGTCAAGATCTCGATCGTGGGCGTGGGAATGCGCTCCCACGCGGGCATCGCGAGTCGCATGTTCCGCGCGCTCGCGGCGGAAAGTATCAACATCCGCATGATTTCGACCTCGGAAATCAAGATCTCCGTGGTTGTGGACGAAAAGTATGCAGAATTGGGCGTGCGCACGCTGCATGCCGAATTCGGACTTGAAAACGGCGCCGCACGCGCTTAAATAGGGCACTACGGGTCCGCACTTGGCCCGCGTCCAGTGTTTCCCGGGGCAGCCACCGCCTGGCGTTGCCTCGGGACGATAATAGCCTTACCCCCGCTATCATCTTTTCAATGGAGTTCGTTAATCAGCGACTGCCGTGCGTTGGCGCACGGCATTATGGAGATTGCTATGCTTATTCTGACCAGACGGGTTGGTGAAGCTTTGATGATTGGGGACGACATCACTGTCACCGTGTTGGGGATCAAGGGTAACCAGGTCCGAATCGGGGTGAATGCGCCGAAGGATGTTTCGGTGCACCGCGAGGAGATCTACCAGCGTATTCAACAGGAGACCGATACCCCCGAGACGCTGGTCTCGGAGTAGGTCCATTCAGCGCGGCTTTACCCTGGCACCCTGCCTCGGTATCCTACGCGCCGAACCGGAGAGGTGGCCGAGTGGCTGAAGGCGCTCCCCTGCTAAGGGAGTATGGGTCAAAAGCCCATCGGGGGTTCGAATCCCCCTCTCTCCGCCAAACAAAAAGCCCGCCGCGTGCGGGCTTTTTGTTTGGCGAAGCGAGGGCGCCGATGAGAACCCCTCGGTTCGACAAACTCGCACCGCGAGTTTGGACGCCGGCCGCGAGGCCGGCGCCCCGCAGGGGCGAGGAAACGCAACAAGCGTTTCCGAGTCAATCCCCGTTTCCCAGAGCCTGTCCGAAGCCGCGTGCGGGCTTTTTGTTTGGCGAAGCGAGGGCGCCGATGAGAACCCCTCGGTCTCTTCGTCTGCGGTGACTCGTTTCGGGCGTGGCCGTGAGCACATTGATGTTCGCGCCCGGCTGCCGGATGATTCACGCTCGGTAGATGCCAGAGCAAGAGCCCGATGCCAACCATTCCCACGGATCTCATTGCGCCGTTGTACAACCCGGCGACATTCGCGGTGCGCGGTGCGGTCGATACGCTGCTGACGACCGTACGCCACGAGTATCCGCTCGCGCGCGCCGAGGTACCGGGCTACGAACCGCACTGGATCGTCACTCGTCATGCCGATATTCAGACGGTCAGCCGTCAGAACGACCTGTTCCACAATGCCGACCGCTCGGCCACGCTGATCCCCGCGCAGGGCGAGCAGCTCGTCCAGGCATTCACGGGTGGAGACTACAACCTGTTTCGCTCACTCGTGCAGCTCGACGGCGATGAACACAAGGCATATCGACGTGTGCTTTTCCAGGCGCTCAGCGCGAGCAGCGTCGCAGGCATGACGGCGAGTATGCGCCGGACCGCGCGTGCGCAGGTCGCGAAACTGCGCGCCGCGGACGGGGGTATCGACTTCTCCGAAGCGATCGCTTCGCCGTATCCGCTGCACGTGGTGCTCGACATTATCGGTGTGCCCGAACAAGACCACCAGCGCATGCTGCGCCTAACGCAGTGGCTGTTCAGCTGGGCCGACCCCGACCTGTGCCGGCCGGGAACCGACCCCGCGCATCCCGAGCAGCAGCCGAAAACCTGGAAGATCGTCTTCGACGAGTTCGACGAATACTTCTCGGCTCTGATCGAGCAGCGCCGTCGCGAACCGCGCGACGATCTCGCGACCCTGATCGCGAACGCGCAGATCGGCGGTGCGCCGATGGAACACACGCGCGCGATCTCCTACTTCGCCATCCTCGCGACCGCCGGCCACGATTCGACCGCGCACACGACGGCGACTGCGATGTGGGAGCTGGCCGAGAATCCGGACCTCTTCGTCGCCCTCAAGTCCGATCCGTCGCGATTGCCCGCCTTCGTCGAGGAGGCGATACGCTGGACGACACCGGTGAAGCATTTCGTACGGCACGCGACGAGCGACTGCACGCTGGGCGGTGAGCGCATCGCGCGGGGCGACCGGCTCTACCTGTCCTATCCGTCCGGCAACCGTGACGAGAGCGAGTTCGATGCACCGTTCCGCTTCCGTCTCGATCGTGCCCGCAACCGCCACCTAGGGTTCGGTTACGGCGGCCACGTCTGCCTCGGGCAGCACCTGGCGCGCCTCGAGATGCGCACGCTGTGGGAAGAGCTGCTGCCGTGCCTGGAAACCATCGAGATGGCCGGTGAGGGACGCCTGATCGCCTCGGAGTTCGTCTCCGGACCCAAGTCGGTGCCGATTCGTTTCGAGCTCGGCACGAACGCGAACCACGAGGCGCGGCAGGATTGAGGTCGCGAAGTTCGTCCGTGGCGCGTGATGCGGATGCAGGCACAGGATCCGCGCACGGCACGGTTTCGCCATCGCTGGGTGCTGCGCTCGTCCGTTGGCCCCGGAGGTACCGCAGTGCGCCTTGACGATCATGCTTTCGATACGACTGCGGCAGCCCTGGCAAGCGCCCGGCGCGTGCTCGTGCTGACCGGTGCCGGCATGTCGGCAGCTTCCGGTCTGCCAACCTATCGCGGCATCGGCGGCCTGTACAACGATATGGTGATCGACGAGGGCATGCCGATCGAAGAGATTCTGCATGCCTATACGTTCGCGCGCGATCCCGCGTTGACGTGGAAGTACATCGCCCAGATCGAGCGTGCCTGCCGCGGCGGTAAGCCGAATGCGGGCCACTACCTGCTGGCCCGGTGGGACGATCGTTTCGAACTGCGCGTGGTCACCCAGAATGTCGACGGCTTTCATCGCGAGGCAGGCAGTCGCCACGTCATCGAGCTGCACGGGACACTGGCCGACTTGAGTTGCTGCGCATGTGGGCGCGCATACTCGCTGCATGACTTCGATCTGGCGCATCTGCCACCGCGCTGTAAGGACTGCGACGGTCTGGTGCGTCCCGATGTCGTACTGTTCGGCGAGATGCTTCCGGCGCGTGCCGTGGCGCGCTACGAGCACGAGCTCGAACAGGGCTTCGATGTGGTTCTGGCGATCGGCACCACCGCCGGTTTCCCGTACATCCACACGCCCGTGATCGAAGCGCGACGCCGCGGTGCGCTCACCGTCGAGATCAATCCGGACGAGACGCTGTTGACTGCCGAGGTCGACGTGCGGCTCGCTCTCGATGCATGCGGCGCGCTGGAATTTCTCGACCAGCGACTGGAGAAACGGCAGCGAACGTGAGGCAGCCGGCAGCGGCTACCGCCGGCCGGAGTCGGCTGTCTCGGGTCATCAGGGCGAGCAGATCGCCCTCGCTATGACGAAAAGTGCGATTTCCCCTGAAAAAGCGCTGCTTTTCTTGCTGTCAAGGCTTCCAATTTTGCTAGCGCCCATTATATTAGCGCCTTCGATCCGGGCCCGTTAGCGAGCCACTCTCCCGCCGCCCCGTGTGTTCATGACCGGGGATGTTCGAGGCTGTGGGAATGCGGGGGGAACAACGAGCGGGTTTCATGCGAGCAGATCAGATCAAGCCGCGGTGACAGGCACTGTCCTGACAGGGAAGACGTCTCGAGCGAAATCACCAAGGCTACCGAAAAAACCAATGCCATCACCTGCTACGGGAGGAATTATGAGCAAATCGAAGACGAGCGCGATCAAGGAAAAGCAGACCAAGTCGCAGATCATCACGGCGCTTGCCGAGGAAACCGGGCTGACCAAGAAGGAAGTCCAATCCGTGCTTCAGGCTGCCAAGGGCCTTGCTGCCCGGCATCTGGCCAAGAACGGTTCAGGGGAGTTCACCGTTCCGGAGATCGGCGTCAAGCTGCGTCGCGTGCAGAAGCCCGCACGCAAGGCCGGCATGGCCCGCAACCCCTTCACCGGCGAGATGGTCAAGGTAGAGGCGCGTCCTGCCAGCCTGTCCGTTCGTGCGACCGCAATGAAGGCGATCAAGGACGTCGTTGCCTGAGACTCGGTAAACAATCAATGCTTGGAGCCGGCGCATGCGCCGGCTTTTTTTTG
>Ga0180430_10000651_pt1 | contig 37026 bp, 38 predicted proteins | sample SS_ome_9_FD_132999 | JGI IMG/M metagenome (GOLD analysis project Ga0180430, IMG submission 132999) | Hypersaline lake sediment archaeal communities from the Salton Sea, California, USA - SS_1_S_2 metaG | ecosystem: Environmental > Aquatic > Non-marine Saline and Alkaline > Hypersaline >...
ATGGATATGGATCAGGCCAGGGATGAACTTGATGCCCTCAAGGCAACCGCCAGCGCAACCTTCACAAAGGTCAGGGATTTTATATTCGAATTACGGCCAATGATGTTGGATGACCTTGGGTTGATACCAACATTACGGCACTATTTTGACGCTTTCAAAGAACAGAACGAAATAGAGGTTCATTTTACAGCCTCGGGAACAGAAAGACGACTTGAAAGTTACCTTGAGATAATGATATTCAGAGCTGTCCAGGAATTGATAAGTAACGCTGCCAGGCACAGCCAGGCCTCATCTATCAGAACTCATATTGACACCAGTGAAGAACGAGTAGTGGTCGATGTGGAAGATGATGGTCAGGGTTTTAACGAAGAACAAGCTCTCGAAAACAGCATGGGAATCAAGGTTATCAAAGAACGAGTAGATATCTTGAGAGGAGAATTCAACATCGATACTGCTATTGGACAGGGAACCAGGATCGGATTCACTATTCCCATAGCAACTGAGGGCCAGGACGTATTTGCATAATTGTAAGGAAGATATTATTGCAAATAAAAACCATGTTCTTTATAATGTTCATACTAACCAGACAGGTTCGCATACACCTCGATGGTAATCTACTAAACAGGAGGTAAAAACCATGTTATTCGCACCTAAAGAAAAAGGCCAAGGTCTCGTTGAGTATGCACTCATTCTTGTATTAGTCGCAGTTGTAGTGATTGTTATTCTCTCTCTTCTTGGCCCCGCGATTGGCAACATTTTCAGCAATATCGTTGGCAATATCTAAACGAACCCTTTGGTTCAAGGCGTGTGGCCGCCTTATAAGCCTCATATGCAAATCCCTGCCGAAAGGTGGGGTTTTGCTATTAATTGGGGAAGTTTATGATCAAAAGACCTCACAGGATTGCAATGCGTATTTGCTAGAAAATAAAGCTATTATCCGTTAAACTATGATACAGAACGAAACAAAGAGCTTGCTCCATTATGGGGTAAAATAAAAGGTGGATTAAACTGGCAAAAAGCTAGGAGGTTGATATGCGACGCGGAAGGGTATTCCTTTATTTGAGTTTGATATTGATCCTATTGGTAGCAGGAGGATATTTGCTTTACACAAATTTCCTACGACCATCTACTGGACCATCTGATGCACCAGCTGAAGTGGCTATCCCAGATAGGGTAGATATTGTTGTAATAACTCAAAAAGCTCCCCGTGGTACAGTGTTGGATGAAACAGTTTTGGGATTGATCCCGCTACCCAGAGATTTGCTGATCTCTGGTATGTTCACTGACCTGGCCCAGGTGGTTGGGCGCCAGGCAAAATTTGACCTGGATAGTGGCATACCTCTGACGAATAACATGTTAGTGGATTCGGCTTCCCAGCTTTCAGATGCCGGATCCGTGGCTTCATTATCAATCCCAGAAGGAATGGTGGCGAAATCAATTCCAATGAATAGGTTGGCAAGTGTTGCTTATGCATTAAGGCCTGGAGATCGTGTTGTAGTGATTGCTTCGATGCAGTTCATTGACATAGATTCAGAGTTCCAAACAGTACTTCCTAACACGACCGCTTTATTTGTTGGGGGTTCGATTGGCATTGGTGGAGATAGCGATAAGCCTACTGGTCTTGCAGGTTATGCGCTTCTGCCAGAGGAAAGTGCAATTTCAGTTGCTGGTAGAGTTGATAATCTGGATGGAGGAGAACAATTACAAGCTGATGTTTACATGATCCCATCAGAGAATCAACGACCGCGGTTGGCTGCCCAGATAATTATTCCAAGCGCTACCGTGCTTCATGTAGGCGATTTTGATTTTGAAGAGGAAGGCGTGGATCTGACAGAAGAAGTACCAGCGGCACCTCCAGCCGAGGGCGAAGTCGCACCAGTTCCGGAAGAAAATCCTCCGGATAACATAACGCTGATTGTTACTCCTCAAGAGGCTGTGAACCTGACATATCTGATCGATAGCGGCGTAAAAATCAGCCTGGCTTTGAGATCGGCAGGCGATGCTACTGTAATTGATACTGAAACTGCTACAATCCAATACTTCTTAGACGATTATTCAATTCCGTTACCGGGAAAACTGCCTTACGGACTAGTGGACAGAGTAGATCAAGTTAAAGATGCAGACGATGTAGTTGAACAGCCAGCGGCTACGCCCTGACACCTGATTATTTATAGACCTGAGAGGCTGCATGCCTGATGAATATAACGTCTTGATCGTTGATGATCAGGAAGAAACTAGAAGGAACGTTGCCAGACTCTTGCAGTTCGAAAATGATATCAATGTTGTTGGAACTGCAAGAACCGGCCAAGACGCTCTCAATCAAACTATAGCTCTAGACCCTGATGTCGTATTGATGGATATCAATATGCCTGACATGGATGGCATTGAGGCAACTGAGCTTATCCAGGACCAAGCGCCAATATCGCAGATCGTTATCCTTTCTGTCCAGGGTGATACTAATTACATGCGCCGGGCAATGCTTGCTGGAGCCAGAGACTTCCTCACGAAACCTCCTAAAAGTGATGAGTTGGTTTCTGTCATTCGTAGAGCGGGGGCAAAAGCAAAAGCGATCCGGACTGATGTCCAGTATATCGGCAGGGGAACTGGCAGTTTGAAGGACCCCCGTGGGACAACAATTCAGCTGTCTGGTTTGGGTAAGATCATTGCTGTTTACAGCCCCAAGGGTGGTGTTGGTTCAACAACAATTGCTACAAATCTGGCAGTAACCCTTCACAGTGCAGAAACCCCAGCAGTGATAGTGGATGGAAGCCTGGAATTCGGTGATGTACAGGTTTTTCTGAATGAAAGGGGAAGGACTTCGATAATCGACTTGACGCCAAATGCAGACCAACTGGACGCCGAACTGGTTGAGGATGTTGTGCTGCATCACAAAGACTCAGGGATAGATATTGTTTCTGCACCCCCGAATCCAATTGACGCGGAATTAGTGTCTGGGGCCGATTTTGTGAAGGTATTGGAATTTTTGGTCAGATTATATTCTTATGTTATCGTGGATACACATTCTTATTTGTCCGATGTGACCATTGATACTCTGGATGCATGCGATCTGATGGTAATGGTTTCTTCTCAGGATATACCTTCTATCATCAATGCTCGATCTATGCTGCAGCTTCTTGTTAACTCATTAAATGTACAGAAGAACAAGATCTTATTAGTAATGAATAGATTTGACAAGCAAGTCGCCATATCCCCAGACAAAGTAAGCCACAACCTTGGCCACAAAGTTGCATCTGTTATTGTTGAAGACAAGGAAGTTGTCGTTCCAGGTGTTAATAGGGGTGTACCTTTTATGCTTGGTGACGGCAAATCAAAAGAAATTGGCAAGGGTATTCTTGAATTAGTGGGCAAAGTGCGAGACCAATTATCAAAGCTTGAACACAATCAAGTGCCCGATGCATAGATGAATGAAAGATATTTAGCAGGAATTTAGTTAGGACAGGTAGATATGTCACTATTAAAAAGAATTGAACAGGGAAAGCAATCAGGAGACGAGGATCCGGCAGTTAGTGGTAGTGGATCCAGGCTAGGAACGCTTGAAGCAAGGCGTGTATCACCACCGAGAAAAGATGCACAGGACGAAACCTATGCTGACCTGAAAGTACGTGTGCAGAACAGATTGCTCGCTGAATTAGATCCTTCGATCGATGTCTCAGAAGTAGAAAAAGTAAGAGGAATGATCAGGGATCTCTTTGAACAGATACTCACAGAAGAAAGCATAGTCTTATCAAGGCAGGAAAAGCACAGACTTTTCGAGCAGATTGCGGCTGAAATTCTAGGTTTCGGTCCGCTGCAGCCGCTCCTTGAGGATAATGAAATTACCGAAGTGATGGTAAATGGAGCAAAGAGCTGCTATTTTGAAAAAGCAGGAAAGATAAACAGGGCCCCCATTACATTCGAGAGTGATGAGCACGTAATGCGTATCATCGACCGTATTGTCGCTCCGTTAGGAAGACGAATTGACGAATCTAGTCCCTACGTGGACGCCCGTCTACCTGATGGATCACGTGTTAATGCTGTGATCCCACCTATTTCATTGGTTGGACCCTGCTTAACAATCCGCAAATTCTCCAAGGATCCTTTCACTGTTGAACAGTTGATTGATTTTGGAAGCGTGACGCCCAGTGCTGTATTATTCATGGAAGCCGCAGTAAAATCACGCTTCAACCTTGTTATATCTGGCGGTACTGGTTCTGGAAAAACAACATTACTGAACGTGTTGTCTGGATTTATTCCAAACGATGAAAGAATCATCACTGTGGAAAACGCAGCAGAACTCCAAATGAGGCAGGACCACGTGGTGACGCTAGAATCCCGTCCCCCCAATATTGAAGGACGAGGTGAGGTGACTATCCGCCAGCTCGTGATTAATACTTTGCGTATGAGACCTGATCGCATCATCGTCGGTGAGATCCGTGGTGAAGAATCGCTTGATATGCTCCAGGCGATGAATACTGGTCATGATGGATCTTTGACAACCGCACACTCGAACTCACCCCGGGATACTCTCTCAAGGATCGAAACGATGGCGTTGATGGCCGGGATGGACCTGCCTGTACGCGCTATTAGAGAACAGATTGCGTCTGCTATCGATTTGATCGTTCATCAGAGCAGGATGCAAGATGGCACAAGAAAAGTAGTCAATGTTACCGAGGTGATTGGCATGGAGGGTGATGTGATCACCATGCAGGATATTTTCAGGTTCGAACAAACAGCAATTGAAGATGGGAAAGTGCTTGGAGAATTAGTCCCGACTGGATTGCGGCCAAAATATATGGATAAAATTGAAGCTCACGGCATTCACCTACCGCCCTCTATTTTCTCTAAACGCGGTGGAGTTTAGATTCCTGATAAATAACAGAGGCTAATCTCCATGATGACAACAATCCTTATCATAGGCGGCGCAATAGCAGGTGTATTACTCGTAGTCGGAATTATCATCACCATACGAGAAGAGCAAACTGTTCTTGATGATCGTTTTTCTCATTATGTTGAAGAAGAATTTGAGGACGCTGTTGCCTTAGCTGAAGAGCAAAAGACATCAGTTTTTGCTGAGTGGCTTGATAATCGATTAGAGGGATCTAGATTTGGTGATAGGATTGCCACCAATTTGGCTCAGGCTGACCTCAAATTAAGACCGGCGGAATACGTTGCGGCAATGGTTATTGCAGCATTCTTGCTGGGTTTCTTTGCCTGGGCTATTGGCGGACAGAATATTATTTCAGCTTTGATCGGTGTGGTTGTTGGAGCTATGGCGCCCAGGATTTACATGCGGCGTCAACAAAGCAAACGCCTGGTAACTTTTGGGAATCAGCTGCCTGATATGTTGAACCTGGTCGTAAATGGTTTGCGGGCTGGATATTCCACAATGCAGGCTTTGGAAGCAGTTAGTAAAGAGCTTCCTCCTCCGCTTTCAGTAGAATTTGCCAGGGTTGTAAAAGAAATGCAGCTTGGCATCGGCATGGAAGAAGCTTTGAACAACTTGCATAGACGCATCCCCAGCGACGACCTTGACCTGATCATAACCGCTATAAACGTTCAGCGTGAGGTCGGTGGCAACTTGGCTGAGATCCTGGATACTATTTCGTACACTATTCGGGAGCGAATAAAAATTAAGGGCGAAATCAAAGTCCTGGTATCGCAGGTAATCTACTCGGGCCGATTCTTGGCTATGCTTCCGCTGATTCTGATGGGATTATTATGGTTTGCAAACCGAGAATATTTGATGACTTTCTTTAAACCGGGTAATTTGCTGTGCGGTGGCGCAATGTTGGGCGTAGCAGGCGTAATGGTTCTCGCCGGATACATTGCGATGAATAAATTAGCCGATATCGAAGTCTAGGAAAATCGGAGTTTATTGTGAATATTTATATTTGGATCTTCGTTGGAATAGTTGTGATCATGGCGGTGGCTTTAGTTGTCGTAGGACTGAGGAACCGACAAGAGGAAACACCGCTTGATGACAGACTCAATGAATATATATCCCGAGGTGAAGAAGTCACTCTGGAGGAGATAGAACTTTCTCAGCCTATCACCGAGCGAGTTATCGTTCCAATTGTCCAAAAGATCGGCGAACTTACAGAAAGATTCACTCCCCAGAATGCAGTAGAGCAAACAGAGAAAAAATTGGAATTGGCAGGAAATCCCCCTGGCATAGACCCTACAATATTTTGGGCGTCCCGTTTTATTGCTGCTGTCGGGGTGGGTGGTTTGTTGTTATTTGTTTTTTCAATGGGATCTATTGATTGGAGCTGGGGCAGAAAGCTACTTTTGACAGGAGTATTCTCACTGGTAGGTTTCTTCATGCCACAACTTCTACTTCAGAGCAAAATCAATACTCGACAGGACGAAATCAGGAAATCTATGCCTGACGCGTTGGACTTGTTGACTATTTGTGTCCAAGCTGGATTGGGTTTTGATGCGGCCATGTCTCGCGTTGCAGAAAAATGGGAAGATGCGCTTGCTGATGAGTTTCAAAGATCTCTCCGTGAGATACAGCTTGGAAATGTAAGACGAGTTGCATTGAGAAATATGGCAGACCGCATCGGAATAGCTGAAATGACCAGCTTTGTTGCGGCCATTATCCAAAGTGAACAATTAGGTGTAAGCATGGCTAAGGTCCTCAGGATCCAATCAGATCAAATGAGGACCCGAAGACGACAAAGGGCAGAGGAAAAAGCACAACAAGCCCCCGTAAAAATGCTCATACCAATGGCCTTGTTGATTTTCCCATCCCTGCTGATTATTTTGCTTGGACCTGCTGGATTGCAGCTGAAAGACTCTGCGCTATCAGGTATGTTCGGGGGATAACAACTAGCGCAACAAACAGGCTCGAGACCTAGAATTTTGATTAATCCGGGAGGATTAAGTATTGCAGTCTCGAATTTTTAGGGCGGGTTGGAAATTTCTAGATATTTTATTTCCGCCATGTTGTGCGGGATGTGGAGAATGGGGGGAAAGATACTGTCAGACTTGTATAAACAGAACCAAAACTATAAAAAGCAAGATTTGCCAAATCTGTGGCGAACCGATGAGTCTGGAAAACGTCTCGGTCTGTGAGCGGTGCAGTACATCTAAGGTTTACTTTACTGCAGTACGATCCTGGGGGTTATTTGAGGATCCGCTTAAGCAGGCTATCCACCAATTGAAATATCAACGAAATGTCGGCCTTGGAGAGGAGCTCGCATGGCATCTTGCCAGGCTATTAATTGATAATGAATGGGATATCGATTTGATTACCGCTATTCCTCTTGATAAGAAAAGAAAAAAAGAACGCGGATTCAACCAATCTGATCTTTTGGCTAGACCGTTAAGCTGGTTGACCGATATTCCATATACCAATAATGCTGTATCAAGAAATCGGGAAACAAAATCTCAGGTGGGTCTGTCACGAAAGGAACGGAATAAGAACATGATTGGCGCGTTTAGCAGCCTCCCAGACAAAATTGCTGGGAAATCAGTGTTGGTAGTTGATGATGTTATAACAACAGGGTCTACAATCAATGCGTGCTCAAAAGCTATGATCGAATCGGGTGCTGCGAAAGTATTTGGGCTGACGCTCGCAAGATCGGCGCATCTATAAAACGTATTGGTGTTATGATTAGGAAAAGGAGGTTTCTATGTCAGTAGATGTAAAGATATTTGGACGCAATATTAATATTGGTGAAAATCTAGAAGAACAGATTCAAAGAAAAGTATCTGGTTTGGATCGATATTTAGACGATATTACTGAAGCACGGGTCGATCTGGCGTCAACCAACGCCAGAAGCGCAGAAGAGCGAGAAACAGTACAAATCACTGTTCAAGGAAAAGGTTTTATACTTAGGGCTGAAGAGCGCTCATCAGATATTATCAATGCCTTGAATATGGCGGTAGACACCATTCAAAGACGAATTGAACGCTATAAAGGGAAAAGGAATCAGCGCTGGAAACAAGGCGCAGACTTCACGGATGCACATGATATCGAGGAGGATGATGACCAAGACGTGGCGCCCATCATCGCCAGGAGAAAACAATTTGCATTAAGGCCAATGGATGAATGGGAGGCTATTGAGCAAATGGAACTTTTGGGCCACAATAATTTCTTCGTATTCTATAATGCCCAAACAGATGCTATTAATGTTCTTTACAGGAGGTATGACGGCACGTTAGGATTGATTCAACCTCATATTGGATGAAGCAAATTGAGTGTACTGGGCGAAGGGATTATTCCCTTCGCCTTTATTGTTAAATATTTTTAAAGAGCAAATAATCGATGACCCTTTTGAGGGTTATAATATTTTGGCCTAGCGTATATTTGAAAGAAGAATTTAACTGGCGCAAAGGAGCCATACATGCACGAAAATAAAGATATTCTTGAACGAGTTGCTGGATTACTAGAAGACGAAATCGATCTTGATTATATAGAAAATGCTGTAACAGGAATATTGAAAGCAATTGGTGAGGATCCTGAGCGTGAAGGATTGCTCAAAACGCCCCAAAGAGTGGCAAAATCTTATCAGGAGCTATTGAGTGGTTACAGGACTGACCCAATTGACCTGCTGAATGAAGCGATATTTGAAGTGTCTTATGATGAAATGGTGATCGTCAGGGATATTGAATTTTATAGTATGTGTGAACACCATATGCTACCATTCCTGGGCAGGGCTCACGTCGCATATTTGCCGAAAGGTAAAGTGATCGGGTTGTCGAAAATCCCACGGATCGTGGATATGTTCGCAAAAAGATTGCAGGTCCAGGAAAGAATGACTCGCCAGATAGCGGACCTTGTTGATGAGTTGCTGCACCCGAAAGGCGTTGCTGTCGTAGTTGAAGGTCTTCATCTGTGTTCGGTCATGCGCGGAGTAAAAAAGCACGATGCCAGGATGACTACTTCTTCAATGTCTGGCGCGTTCAGGAATAATTTACCAACTAGACAGGAGTTCCTTGACAATATTTCACGCGGAGCAAAACCACTCCAGTTCTAGGATGGGGTCAGAAGAGATCTGAGCGTAAATACAAATTTGTCCCAGGTAGTAGTCGTTTGGCTGCCTGGGATATTTTTTCGCCAGTTTCTGGATTTTTAAAAGATGGAAGGATATCTGCGGCAGGAACAGCCACGTGGGCTTGTGTCCAGAGCTCTTGATCAATTACAGTTTGGTTATAAATCAATATGTCAAGATCGATTGTCCGGTCCATATATTTATCTGTGGATCGGATCCGTTTCAGCTGTTTTTCAATCGATGCAAGGATGTTTTTCTGGAGTAATTCCAGCGGTAGTTCTGTTTCGATAAGAGCTGCAGAATTCAAATAATCAGGACCGGAGCTGCCAACTGCAGAAGACTGGTAAACGGATGAAAAACTGCGGATAGTCACAAGCTCGCCAAGAAGGCGAATTGCCTCTTTCATGTTATCTTCGGGATTCAGGTTGCTGCCAAGTCCAATAAGGTAACTGTTCAATCTGGTTTTACTTTTCCCTTTCAATTTCAACTCCGACAGACTTTGCGAACCGGACTGCGCCAGGTTTTTCAACCCGGACAATCGCTTTGACTACACCTTTTGTCTCTAGGCAATATTCAACGATATCATTTGCAAGAGCCTCAACCGTTAAACGCTCGCAATTTTCTGCCAGGGATTGTGCACCTTTGGCAACGGTTTTGTAATTAATGCTGTCTTCGATATCGTCAGTCGCGCCGGCCTTGGACAGATCTCCATATAAAATGATATTGATCAGGATTTCCTGAGGCCTGACGCGTTCCCAATCATAAACACCAATTATGCCGCGAGCAAGTAGATCTTTAATTATTACTTTATCCATTCTGTGCTCCTTGTGCTGGGGTTCAAAGTAAGTGGCGTCCTCCATCCAGATGTATGATTTCGCCAGTGATATAGTCAGGTGCTGCCAGTAAAAATAATGCTGTCTCTTCAAACTCAGATATTGTAGCCCAGCGTGAAATCGGGAGACCATCTGTAATTCTGTTCATGGGACCTCCGGTAGTTGGGGGTAATATGGCGCCCAGCGCTATCCCGTTTACAGTAATATTTGGAGCCAGGCTAACAGCCAGGGATTTTGTAAGAGTTGCTAGGCCCGCCTTGCTGATAGTATAGGGTAAATGATCGGCCCCCGGTTTTTGTGCCCTCCAATCGAGCATGTTGATGATCTTTCCTTTTTTATTTTCAGGCAAGGATTTAGCAAAGGCCTGGCTGATGAAAAATGGGGTTTCTAGATTTACAACTTGGTGAGCACGCCAATTATCAACTGTGGTTGTTTTCCAGTCAAGATTCGCAAAAAGTGAAGCGTTATTAATTACTATATCAATGTCATAGTTTTCGAACACTTCATTAATGAAATTATTTCTTGCGTCAATACTGGAAAAATCAGATTGAATGATATCGGCAGTTTTACCAAGTTCCAGAATATCATTTCGAAGGGACGAGGCTGCGTCTGGAGAGCTTCTGTGGTGGATCAAAAGGCTGCCGCCTTCTCTGGCAACTAGAAGAGCAAGGATTCGGCCAAGCCTTTTTGCTCCTCCTGTGATGAGAACGAACTTATCCTTGAGTTTCATAGTGATCCTTTAGGGCGGGAGTCCGCATCCTGGAATTAAGCAATATGAGTGAAATCAGGATAATGATCCAGGAAGCTATCTGTTCAAATCTGAATCCAGCTATTAGAGAATTAGGTACTTGAAATGCTGCGATGAATAATATATAGCTGGAGGTGAAGATTGTAAAAATCAAAAAAGTGCTGCCTGAAGGCAATTTTTTAGCCGGAGCATATAGGAGAATGATTGCTAGCGGAATGAGAGAAAGGAAGGTTAGGTAAAGCTGTACTGGGTGTCGTGTAGTTCCCCATAAGTAAATTCCCCAGGGTAGGTTTGTAGCAAGTCCAAAACCGCTCCCAGAAGCAAAGCGTGATAAGAAATAGGCAGGAATGAATACGCCTAAAAAAGGAGTCAGGCTATCGAGGAAATTCCAGAATTCAATCTTCTGCCTGGAGACCAGCAGGAATACTGAAATAAAACCAATTACAAAGCCTCCTGCGGGATCCAGCAATGCAGTATTAAGGGAGAAAATAGAAGAAATATCACCTTTGAAAGCGGAGGGATAGCTGATGATATAAGAAAAACGCGCGCCAAAAATAGCCGATATAGTACCGATCAAGAGTGCTTTGTCAAGCAGCTCAGAATCAATGGTAAAGGCTTTGGCTTTTTTGTCCAATAGATAACTTCCTGCTAGAAAACCTAGAATAAGGATAAGGGCAGGTGCGGGAAGCGAGAGAGGTCCTAGAGTGATAACAGGGAGCATGAATTATTCCATAATTAGTTGGTCGATTTGAATTCGGAGGAGCGAAAGCGGGATCGGCCCGCCAATCACGATATCTTTAATTATGCCATTTTCATCAATGAAGTAGGTTGTTGGTAGAGAATGAACTGAATAATCTCTGGAAGCGGATCCATCTTGATCGAGGATTATCGGGAAAGTAAGTCCGTATTGATTTACGAAGAGAGAAACATCAACCACCGAATCTTGATTGGTGGCATTTACGGCGATGATTTGGATGCCGGAATTTGAATATTCCTCAAAAGCGTGCTGAAAATCAGGCATTTCTGCTTTACAGGGAGGACACCAGGATGCCCAGAAATTTAGAATAAACGCTTTCCCTTTTAGATCAGTCGTGCTAATCTCCTGTGCGTCAAGGACTGGTAGATTGAAATATGGAGCTTTGAATCCAATCTGGGCCGCTTCGATTGCTGAAGGATCTGTTGAATCAGGAACAGGCTTGGTGAACCATATCCAGGCTATGCAGACTGCAAGATAACAAATACTTATTGGTATTCTGAATTTCATTAAGTAAGTTTTCAACTGTAAACCACATCCAATATACTAATAAATGATTATAACCGACAGAGATTCATACAAAAAAGGAGGCACGTCTATTCCTGATGGTGTTTTCAAAAGATATCTTACAAGGGATCAGTTATCAGGTATGTGTAAAATTTAGAGGTATATATGAGAGAAAATAAAAGGATATTAATCGTAATAATTCTTGCAGTGCTCCTTATCGTTGCAGCCCTGACATTCGTGATCATGGGGCGGAGTGAGATACAAGCTCAAATAAATTCTCCAGAAATTGTTGAGGAGATTGCCGCAGTGGATACGGTTATTCCAACCGTTGAAAATATGCAGGAAGCCGAAACGCCTCAGGCCGAGAATGAAGAAACACAGGTTGAGCCTACACCCAGGGCGGGATTAGAAGCAACAGATCCGGCGACAGTCAACCTGGCCTCAGGAGATATTCAACTGATAGAAGTATTTGCATTTTGGTGAGGTTCTTGCCAGAACATGGCGCCCATCGTGCATGGGCTCGAAGTGGAATACTATAACAGGATCAACTTTGTTTATCTTGATGTTGACGATGCGGCAAACGCCGATTTTCTGAAACAGCTTGGATATCGATACCAACCACATTTTATGCTCATTGACGGAGATGGCAATATACTCCAGCAATGGTTAGGTCCAGTGGCGGCTGACGACTTCAGAAACGCCTTTGACACTTATCTGCAGTAGAAGAAAACAACCCGGCTCCGGTCGGGTTTTTTTGTAAGCAGGCATGTAAAGAAGGCGAGTGTGGTATTTGACAATAGCTGGGATTGTGTTATTCTTGACCCAACCCCTAAGGGGGGGGTCAAATATGAATGAAAAAGAAAATAATATCAGACGCCTTAAAACTATCGAAGGACATATTCGCGGTGTGCAGCGAATGATTGATGATGATAGCTATTGTATTGATGTTATCCGGCAGATTAATGCTATCCAGGCAGCGCTTAATAAAATCAGCATCAATATCCTGGACAGTCATTTGAACTCCTGCTTGATCTCAGCTGTTCGAGGTGATGATTCTGTAGAGAGGGAAAAGGTGCTCAAAGAAATTGTCGATGTTTTTGAAGCAGCAATTAAAGTCTAATTACCTGGAGGAAGTATGAAGAGTGTTAAATATGAGGTCCCGAGTATATCTTGTGGCCATTGTGTAAATTCCATTCAATTAGAACTTAAAGATCTAGCTGGAGTCAGTGGTGTTTGGGCTGATCTGGACACGAAAACTGTGGAAATTGAGTTTGATGAACCGGCCAACGAAGAATCCATAAAAAATCTGCTGAATAGTATCAACTATCCAGTCAATGAATAAAAGCAAGAATCCAGGAGAATGAATGTCTGAAGCAAATAAGATCTCGCTTCCGATAACGGGCATGGATTGCGCTAATTGTGCCACCGCTGTTGAAAGGAGCATCAAGAAGATCGAAGGAATAGACCAGGTAAGTGTGAATCTGGCATCTGAGCGCGCCTCCTTTGAGCACAGCCATGAAAAAGATGCTATTTCTGAGGTCATTCAAAAGATAAAATCCGCCGGTTATGATGTAGCGGTTGGCGAAGCAAGAATTGTTGTTGAGGGCTTAGATGATGAGCAGGGCAGCGCAGTTCTAGAAAAAAGTATCCTGAGTTTAGCTGGTATAACGAAAGTCAATATTAACTGGGTGACCGGAAATATAAAGGCGAGCTATATTCCAACGCTGCTGTCGCAGAGAGATATCCGGGACAAAATTCAGGAAGCAGGATTTAAGGCTCAAATCCTGGGTGATCAGAACTCAGATATGGAGGAGATGATCAGGCAGCAGGAAATTAGGAACCAACGCAAAGATCTGATCATTGGTTTGCTGTTAACGATTCCTCTGTTCATTTTGTCCATGGCTAGGGATTTCTCCTTATTAGGCACCTGGGCTCATCAGTCCTGGGTGAACTGGTTGATGTGGGCTCTAGCAACACCAGTGCAATTCTATGTAGGCAGGAAATACTACACAGGAGCACTCCAATCCATCAGAAATAAGGCTGCCAATATGGATGTGCTGGTGGCTCTGGGATCGACGTCTGCGTATCTTTACTCTTTGCCTATATTATTCGAATGGATTCACGGACATGTTTATTTTGAGACATCAGCGATGATAATCACGCTGATAAAGACGGGAAAATACCTGGAAACAAAAACTAGGGGAAAGACTAGCCAGGCAATCAGAAATTTGCTTAAACTTACTCCTGACCTTGCCCTGGTTGTTCGAGGCCAAGATGAAATCCAGATTCCGGTCTCTGATGTTGTGTTGGGTGATATTCTTATTGTCAATCCGGGTTCAAAAATTCCCGTTGATGGTGTAGTGGTTAGCGGACAATCATCGATTGACGAATCGATGTTGACTGGAGAATCAATACCTGTAGAGAAGAAAATTGGATCAGAAGTGATTGGCGGGACGCTAAACAAACAGGGAGCCTTTAAGTTTGAAGCGACGAAAATTGGCAAAGATACTGTTCTTGCTCAAATTGTAAGGTTGGTTGAAGAAGCTCAGGGAAGCAAGGCTCCTATCCAAAGAATAGCAGACCGGGTATCTGCGATCTTTGTGCCTGCTGTGGTGATAGCGGCTGTAGCAACATACCTGGTGTGGCAATTTGCTATAAGCTCTACACCAGTCCCGGGAAGCAGCCAATTTGCGAGGGCGATGTTAAATGCAGTAGCTGTATTATTAATTGCCTGTCCATGTGCAATGGGATTGGCGACTCCCACAGCTGTGATGGTGGGAACAGGGCGGGGAGCGCGTTCTGGGATTTTATTCAAATCAGGCACCGCGCTTGAGCAATCTGGGCAAATTACCACAGTTATTCTGGACAAGACTGGGACAATTACGAATGGAACACCTAAGATTACAGACATTGGCATTGCTCATCAGAACAGGGATCGGATCAACGAGGATCAACTTCTTCAAATGGCCGCGATTGTTGAACAGCGGTCTGAGCATCCCCTGGGTGAAGCTATTGTGGAAGAGGCGCGAGAGAGGGGTTTGATTATCAAAGATGCAGATAGATTCACATCAATTACGGGCAAGGGTGTTAAAGCGATCATTGATGGTAAAAATGTCGTTGTAGGAAATTCAACACTTTTCGATGAACAGGAAATTGCCTGGAATGAAGCAGAAATGAGTGTTAATCGCTTGCGTAATGAAGGCAAAACCGTCATGCTGGTTGCCATCGATGAAATTTTAGCCGGATGGCTTGCTGTTGCTGATACAGTTAAGGGCAATGCTGAAGAGGTTATCTCTGAATTAGCTGGAATGGGGTTGAAAGTCCAAATGATCACTGGTGATAATCAACAGGTCGCTGAAGCCATCGCATCCCAGGTTGGAATCGATGGAGTAATGGCGGAAGTCCTGCCTGGTGGAAAATCTGCAAGGATCAAGGAGCTTCAGGATCAGGGAGAAGTTGTGGCTATGGTTGGGGATGGCGTCAATGATGCCCCCGCATTAGCCCAGGCTGATGTTGGGATATCACTTGGAACAGGCACAGATATTGCCATCGCTGCCGCGCCAATAACTCTGATTAGAGGTGATCTAAAGGGAATAACTAAAGCAATTAACTTATCAAAGACCACTTTGGCGACAATAAAACAAAACCTGTTCTGGGCATTCTTTTACAATATCATCTTAATTCCTGTCGCAGCAATAGGCTTGCTGAATCCGATGCTGGCAGCTGGGGCAATGGCGTTAAGTGATATTTTTGTGATAGGCAACAGCCTCAGATTGAACAATAAAAGGATCAATTAGGAAAGAATTAACGATACTGCAACATCAAATCAGGGAAGATCAACTAGGATTGAACATACTCCAATAGAAATTAAGGGATAAAAAGATATAATAGGTAGGTCAAGAAAGGCAAAGTGTATGTCAAAGAAAAAAGTACGGACAGCAATAATTGGTATTGGAAATTGTGCATCAGCACTCGTTCAGGGTGTTCATTATTACCAGAATGCGGCTGAGGATGAGACAATACCTGGATTAATGAATCCAGTGCTGGGTGGATACCATATCAACGATATTGAATTTTCAGCAGCAATTGACATAAGCAATGTAAAGGTTGGCAAGGACCTCAGTAAAGCTATTTGGGAGAAACCAAATAACACATTAAGGTTTGCTGAAGTCCCTAATTTGAATGTTCCAGTTAGCAGAGGTATGACCCATGATGGCTTGGGTAAATACCTTAACGAACATATTCAAAAAGCTCCTGGCCCAACAGACGATATTATAAAGATCTTAAAGGAAACCGGCACTGATGTAGTAATCAATTTCCTTCCTGTAGGATCTGAGATGGCTACAAAATGGTATGTCGAACAGGTCCTGGAAGCAGGTAGTGCATTCGTAAATGGGATACCTGTATTTATCGCTACGTCAGAATATTGGAGTAAGCGATTTTATGACAAAGGGCTTCCAGTTATTGGCGATGATATAAAAAGTCAGGTAGGAGCAACTATTGTCCATCGTGTTTTAACCAATTTAATGCAAGATCGAGGCGTGAAATTGGATAGGACCTTCCAGTTGAACTATGGTGGAAATATGGATTTCTATAATATGCTGGACAGGGATCGCCTGGAATCCAAAAAAATTTCCAAGACACAGGCGGTATCAAGCCAGATAAATTATGAATTAGAAGAAGAAAATATCCATATAGGGCCAAGCGATTATGTTCCTTGGTTGGAAGACCGGAAATGGGCGAATATTCGGTTGGAAGGCACTGCTTTTGGAGACGTTCCGCTTAATATTGAATTGAAACTGGAAGTGTGGGATTCACCCAATTCAGCCGGAGTAATGATTGATGCAATACGCTGTGCAAAGATAGGTATGGATCGAGGATTGGCCGGCCCCTTAGAGGAACCGTCCTCATATTTTATGAAATCCCCTCCGGTTCAATATTCTGATGATTTAGCCAGGGTAAAGATACAAGACTTCATTGCTGGTGATAGTAAGAAAAACAATAAAAAATAAAAGCTATGAAAAAAATCTCACGAAAAGGATTTCTAAAAACAAGCGGGTTGGCGGCTGGTGCGATTTTATTACCGAAAAACTTACCCAGCTTAGCAGAAGAATTTCCCGTATCGGCTCGCTTGGGAAGGATCACAGTAGGGAAAGTTGAGATCAAAATCAGGCCAGATTACGACGCACCAACTGTAGGGACATATTATGAGGATGCTGTGGTTCCCTGGTTGCGAGAAGTTATTGGTCCATGGCCTTTCCGTAACAATCAGCGTTGGGTAGAGACCGAGGAAGGATATATTTGGGGTCCGAATGTTCAGCCCGTGAAGAATCTGTCCAATCAGCCTGTTGGGGCGATACCTGGTGGTATGGAGGGGATTTGGGTAGAGGTGACTGTCCCCTGGGTGGAAGCGATATTGGATAACCCGCCAGCGAGATCATCCTGGTGGAGAATGCAAAGCAGCAAGAATCTACCGCCAAGATTTTATTACAGTCAGATATTGTGGGTTGATCAGATCAAAGAAGGAAGCGACGGAAATCTCTGGTATAGGATAAATGAACGTTATGGCAATCCTGGCGATTTGTTCTGGGCACCTGCAGAAGCTTTCAGGCCCATATCAAAGGCGGAGGTGGTACCAATAAACCCGGAAGCTGAAAATAAGCAGATCGTAGTGGACGTATCTGAATCACGCCAGACTTTAGCGTGTTTTGAAAATGGAAAAGAAGTTTATTACTGCAGAATATCATCTGGAAAAGTACCAAATACAACACCATTAACTGCAATCGGATCTGATGGGTTCCATATTTGGCGCAAATTGCATTCCTTGCAAATGTCAGGGGGATCAAACCAGGCAGGCTGGATGATACCAGGTATTGGGTGGGTATCATTTTTCTATCTTGAGGGAGTTGCTATTCATTCAACTTTCTGGCATAACAATTTTGGAGAACCGTCATCCCATGGATGCATTAATGTAGCTCCGGAAGATGCAAAATGGATATTCAGGTGGGCCTCCCCGATCACGCCTTTCGAGGAAGGGGATATTGTTGTATCTGGTAGTGATGGTACACCTGTAAGAGTCATAGAGTATTAGCCGTATTTGGTTTATTCGTGGAAGATTAAAGGGAAAAAAATATGGATAGCTTAAGTCTGTTCAGTTTGGGTACAGCGTTTATTGCCGGATTAGCTTCTTTTCTATCTCCTTGCGTACTTCCATTGGTGCCAGCATATATTGGTTATCTTGGTGGAAGGACTGCTTTTGAAGACAGCAAAGAACAAAATCGCTGGTCAGTGTTTTCCCATGGATTGGCATTTGTGATAGGTTTCAGTGTTGTTTTTATAACTTTGGGAGTTGCTGCATCAGCATTGGGAAGTCTGCTTACAGATGTTCAGAATTGGATAGAAAAAATTGGTGGAATAGTAGTAGTAATATTTGGTATTCATATGACAGGAATCTACAGGATACCCTTTTTACAATATGACACTCGGCAGCAATCACAACCTGGAATGGACAAAGGATATTGGTCATCTTTTCTGATGGGAATTTTCTTTTCCGCCGGCTGGTCTCCCTGTGTTGGTCCTGTTCTGGGCGCAATCCTTACATTATCTCTGAGCGGCGGATCTGTCTTAACAGGAGGGGCATTGCTTACTGCTTATTCGATTGGCCTGTCTATTCCGTTCCTGATAGCTGCGTTAGGTGTTGGATGGGTTACTGCCGCGTTAAAGAAATACGGTAAGGCCCTTCATTATCTGGAAATCGCAATGGGTGTAGTGTTGATAATTGTAGGAATTTTATTATTCTCAGGCTGGTTTGAGAAAATTGCTATCTATCTGGGCAGGTTCGGAAGTTTATTCAATTCTTTGTAAAAGGAAATCAGATTAATGTTAACGGTTACTCTTTACGTGCGCCAGGATTGTCCTCTATGCCAAAAAGCAGAAGATGAATTGGAATCACTTCAGGAAAAGTTTCCGCATCGTTTAGTGATAATTGACATTGAACAGGAAGGAATAACGAAATTCATTGAGAAGATCCCAGTTATTGAGGTGGGACCTTATCAACTCACTGCGCCATTTGATAAGAAAGCAATTCAGATGACACTTGGGGCTGCTTCTGACAGGATAAATCAGTTGGATACTATTCAGGTGGAAACGCACCAAAAAAGGATCAAGCGCGGAAATGAGATCTCGTTTGGGGACCGAATTTTCCAATGGATATCACGCAGGTATATGCTGATCTTCAATGCCTTTACCTTCTTGTATGTGGGGTTGGCTTTTCTTGCACCTGTCCTGATGTACGGTGGCAAGATTGGTCCGGCAAACCTGATTTACTCTGTTTACGGTAGACTATGTCATCAGCTTTCATACAGATCGTGGTTCTTGTTTGGCGAACAGGCGGCCTATCCCAGGGAAATCGCTGGACTACCTGCCCTGATCACTTATGAAGAAATAACTGGCAACGATCCATATGATATTGAAGCAGCATTCAAGTTCAAGGGGAATGAAAATGTGGGATATAAGGTTGCCTTTTGCCAGAGAGATATTGCTATCTACGGTACTATATTATTATTTGGCTTGATCTTTGCAGCTACTGGTAAAAAGATACCCAGTTTGCCCCTGGCAGCTTGGTTCATTTTAGGTATTCTGCCAATTGGCCTGGATGGAGTAAGTCAGATCATCAGCCAGCTTCCTTGGGATATTATTCCCGTCAGAGAAAGCACGCCGCTATTAAGAACAATAACTGGTGGGTTATTTGGTTTTACAACCGCCTGGTTTGGCTACCCAATCGTGGAAGAGGCCATGGCTGATACTAGAAAGGTTATGGCGGTTAAATTCAAAGCTGCTAATATGGAAGATCAAACAGAATGAAAATTCAGGAAAAGAATGGGTTGAAATATCTAGAATTTATCAGTTTTCCAATGCCTGGCTTGACCCAGGCAATTTTTTCGCGTCATGGCGGATTCAGTCGAAAACCTTGGGCCTCTCTTAATTTGGGGGGAACAGTTGGAGATGATCCGGAAAATGTAAATAAGAATCTTGATAAATTGCTGAACGCTGTTGGATTTACACAGGAGCAGCTCGTCCAGGTCAGACAAATCCATTCATCCAATGTGATCGTTGCGGATCGTCCAGTTGATGCGCAGCAGCAAGGTGATGCGATAATCACAAATAAACGGGGATTACTGCTCCTTATGCGTTTTGCAGATTGTGTTCCGGTACTCCTGATTGATCCGGTAAAAAAGGTGATTGGGATTGCCCATGCTGGCTGGCAAGGAACTGTCAAGGAAGTTTCTTTTCATGCTGCGCGAGCGATGGTAGATAAATTTGAATCAAATCCAGCAGATATATTTGCTGGAATTGGACCGTCAATTGGGCCAGATCACTATTATATTGGTGATGAAGTTATTGAGAAAGCAAAGAGGGTCTTTCCTGAACATATCAATAAGATTTTGATAAAGGATAGCGATGGGGTAAAATTGGACTTGTGGGAGGCCAATGCCATCTCCCTAAAAAAAGCCGGCCTTGTAAAGATTGAGCAGGCTGGAATCTGCACCGGCTGCAATACAGATGACTGGTATTCACACCGAGCAGAAAATGGGAAAACTGGAAGGTTTGCAGCGGTAATTGGAATGAAGTAAAGTGTAATTATATGGACAACGTTCAAACAGAGACCATTCGAAATAACATAGATAAAGTCCTTGATAGAATTCAAAAAACAGCCGGGGCTGCAGGACGGGATCCAGAAAACATATCATTGATTGCGGTTACAAAGAAAAAGTCTGCCGCAATTGTTAAGGCTCTAGTAGAATATGGAATCAAGGATATTGGAGAAAGCTATCTGAAAGAAGCTTTATTCAAAATTGACTTACTGAAGGATTATGATATCAATTGGCACATGATCGGTACCATTCAGCGAGGAAAAGAAAAAGAGATTTCCGCTAAGTTCTCTGAGGTTCATTCGTTGGATAATAAGAAAATTGCTCATCAGCTAAATAAATACGCCAATATTTATGATCGAAAATTGCCAGTATATCTCGAATTCAACGTTAGCGGCGAACAGACCAAACATGGTTGGGGAGCGTGGAGTGAAGATCTATGGCCGGATCTATTGCCTGAAATTGAAGAGATGCTTGGTTTTTCTAACCTTGAAATAAGAGGTTTGATGACCATGGCTCCTTACTCTAACAACCCTGAGGATGCAAGACCGTACTTCAAGAGACTGCGAGAATTACGAGATTATCTTTCACTGCAATTTCCAGCTGAGGATTTTCGCGAACTTTCTATGGGAATGAGTGGTGATTATGAAGTAGCGATCCAGGAAGGTGCTACAGTATTGAGGATAGGATCCGCATTAGTGGGTCCGCGATAAGATAAGGAATAAAATGATAATAATGATTGTTGATATAATCAGGCAGGTAATTTATTTACTGGTTCTTCTGAAAGTGGTATTGTCGTATTTTATGGACCCATATCACCCATTCAGACAGTCAATTGACAGGATGATTGACCCCCTGCTTAATCCAATTCGCCAGATACTTCCCTCTGTCGGCAGGTTTGATTTCAGCCCGATTGTACTTATAGTACTGGTTGAAATCATTTCTTTTATAATTAAGAGCCTGTTAAGTTAGAGGGTTGCAAGATCTACGCGGGAGCGATTATATGATCGGACGAGAATTCAGATTTCACGATGGTAAAAAAGGCGCTGCATTGGCAATCCGGATAATCAAGAAATCTTCAGATAATTTGATCCGCAAGGTTTTGAAAGACGGCACTGTGGTAATTCACCTGAAAGGAAATGTCGAAGAACCAGGCAGTATCTTGATCAAATATCTTGCTTCTGAACTAAATATGGATCCTGAGCGATTTGATATTATCGAAGTAAAAGAAGGCGTGGATGTATTGCTGTCCATTCTCGATATTGAACCGGGAGAGATTCAAAAGCTTATCTTAGAAAATATTAGCTGAAAGAAAAATCCCGGGAGACCGGGATTTTTTTTTTGATTATTTGCATTGATCTAATTTGGAACATTGAGTACATACCCGGGAGGCGCACAATATTGAACCCCGAGAGCCGCTAATTGCTTTAGATCTGGATCAGCAGAGGTAATGTGATCCAACATGTGAGGAATCAGGCCTGGGTCTCCAGAGCGGCCAATATAAGACAAAGCTGCTTGTTTTTCTTCAGCTGAACCCGATTCCAGGACGATTAAGAGCGTATCTAAGGCGTTTTCTGCGTTAGGCTTACGAAGGCCATGCTTATGAGCGAATTTATCAAGCCAGGCAGTTAGGTGGGGAGGGGGTAGGTGTTTAGGGATGTAGGGGGAGCCGGATTCGTGAATTTCAAATACTTGCTGAGCCAGATCGCGGACAACCCATTCATCTTCATCAATCCTCATCTTATCAAGAATCTCAATTGCCCAGTCTTCGGGTATAAGACTCAATCCGTGAACAACCGCATAGCGGACTAATAGATCGTCCATCAAGATACCTTCCCTGAGAGCTGGATGGCCTTCGCTTCGATTTTGGGCCAGGGATTCTGCAGCAGCCCTGCGAAGAAGCTCATTCCCGTGGAGAAGTCCTTCAGCGATAGCTTCCAGTGACCTAGGAGAGCCAATCCTGCCTAGCGAATAACATGCGCAAGTTGATGCTGGAAAGGTGTCATTTAACTGTTGGATTAGATAGGGAACTGCAGAGAGATCCTGGATCAATCCTGAACCGATTGCAGCAGCTCGGCGCGTATCTGTATCGGTAGATTTAAGGAGATGTTGAAAAATACCCTTGATGTCCTTGTTTAAAGATTTTGAAAGGGCTGTGACCAACCGAATTTTGATCATGTAATTGGAATTCGATTGGATCTCTCTGGTTAATATTTTAAGTAAATTTAATTCGGTGGAACTATTCGTTTCAACATTGACGAGCCACAAACTGGCCCGGTTGAATCTCTCTTTCAACAAAGTATTATCTTCCTGGACAAATTTAAAGAATGGCTGGACGTCGTTGAACGCAGGAAAGAATCGCATTGTTTCATGCAATAATGACCAATCAGGGTGACTGAGAATAATCGCCACCGAATCGGCTCCAGACCTGGTCAGTGCTCTTGATGCAAGATACCCGCCAAAGGTTGGATAATAAAAGAAAAATTCATCTGACGATGCTTTTTGAAGGATATTGGTATCCAGTGCTGTTTGGATAACTGGATTGAGTGGAGCTATCTTCTCGTCAGAAAGTTCTTGGTAACTATCACCCAGCACAGAAGAAAGCCAGATGTTGATGTCTTTCCTGGAAAATGAACTCTTTTGTTGTTCAAGAGCGTGCAATGCTATTGTCTCAAGCGTTCGTAGAGCTTCTTTTGAAATCGATGAAAGACTGCGTTTCAAGAATGATTCAACAGATTGAAGGGAAGAAGAACCCAATATATCACCTGCATAAGCAGCTAATGATTTGAGTGTGAATTCGAGAGGAGTTAAGAATCTATCGCTAACGACCAGCATGGAGTTTCGAATAGGAATGCTGTCTGTTCCCGCACTTTGCTGTTCGGAAAGCGATGATGGTAGATGGCGGGAAAGTTTTTCTAAAAACAGGTATTTTTCTGCATTTCCCCAAGGTTTGATCGATAGAAAAGATAATGGGGCTTTTATCAAATTGCCCATGCAAGTTGGTGACGCAGTTACGACAACTTGAAGAGTAGGGAGTTTCTGGCATAGAGCATTAATGAAATTCGCAATCCTGTTCGTGTCAGCATAAGTGAGAAGATCAATATCATCAATGAACAAGATGGCTGCGCCGGCATTTAGAGTTGACGTGAAATACCTCGCAAAGTTCGGCGCAGTTAGAAATATTTTGTTGGCCTGGATCGCTGAAAGGATTAGCTCAGGAATATCACTCCCTGGAAATTGAGCCAGCAGGTGGTGTGCTTTGACGTAGAAAGGAATTTTCGCTGGTGTTTCACTTCCTGGGGCTCCACCTTTCGCCAGGGTTATTATGCATTCAGCAATTGCAGTAGTTTTTCCGCTTCCGGGGAAACCGACCAGGCAAATATTGGTATTGCCAGAAAGCGCTTCAAGTAATGTAAAATTTGGTCCGAAGAACTCAGACATCAATTCCGGAAGCGCAGGATCGTAACCTAGTGATTGCTGGATCAAACTAGGATCGAGAGCTTTCACTTCTGGTTGAATTGCCGGTGGAGGAGAAATGCATTTGGAAGGAACTAGTATACTTTCAAGTGGAAAATATTCTGAAGCAACGTGTAAACTCTGCGCATATCGATATGCTATTTTGATGTAATCTGAATCTGATGAGATTGAAAGGCTATTCCTGAAGTTAATGAAACCGCTGCTTGCCCTTCCCAATATGGATTTGACCTTCTTGCGAAATACAAAATACAAGACAACTAGGACGGCAATGATAATTGCGCCTGCTAAAAATGAATTCAAATCTAGAAAAATCTTGGGCAATAATCTATCCATGATCAGTTTGAAAAAAAAGTTTATCCAGGATGAAGTATTCTTCTGCAAGTTGGGCAATAAGCTAATTTGCCTGGAGACCTGGCTTCCTGGGCAATCGCTGAAGGGATATTGGCCCCACAGGATGAGCAGCTATTGGAAATCATCAATGTAATGGCTATCCCTCCAGAGGATTTCCGGATTTCTTGGTAAGTCTGGAGATCAGGTATGTCGTGTGATGACAGGAAAGATTCTTTTTTTGCTTTTGTATCGATGATTGCACTTTCGAGATTTTCCTTCTCGAGAATAAGTTCAGTATGTTCTTTCTCCATTTTCGATTCTATATTGGCTACTTTAACTGAAGCAGCATCAAATTCCTTCTTGGCTTCCTCCATTTCAAGCATAGCTTCTAGCTGTCTTTCTTCCAGAACGGCAAGATATTTGTTGAGGGACTCGGATTCTTGTTGGAGGTCTTCAAGTTCTTTTGGATTGGTAACGGCGCCACTGTAGAGCTTTTTTTGATTTTGATCTATCTTTATAGAGTGATCGCTAACAACGATTTCTGTGGAGGAGAGTGATTTGTTCTTGGACTTTAAAAGATTCTCGGATTCCAACTGTTTAGTGATTGCATCATTGAGTTCTTTTTTATCACTTAAGATCACATTTATTTCCTGGATGCGCTTTAAGGCGTTATCGATACGGGAATCGAATTCTTGGATCTGGTAGAGTGTCTTTGATCGGCTCATTATTAGTTATTATCCATGACGATTTAATCTGATGAGATTATAGATGTGTAAATCAATCGTTACAAGGGGCAGATTTAAAAGCTGATAAAATTAAGCCATGGTTCAACGCCGCATGCCTCTATTGATCAGCGCTATCGTTATCGTTCTGATTATCGCTCCTTATTTGTTTGCTGTGGGTATGAATTCAGACGGACTTGTCTTTGAGGGTTTTTTGATAAATCCTATAGACGGTCATTCATATCTGGCAAAAATGCAGCAGGGTTTTCGGGGGGAATGGCGTTTTGAACTGCCTTATACTGCAAACGCCGGAAGTGGAGCGTACTTATTCCTTTTCTATCTTGGTCTGGGGCATCTAAGCAGAATCCTTGGTCTGCCTTTAATAATAGTCTTTCATGGATTCAGGATTATTGGCGCGATTTTACTCCTTCGCGTCCTCTACCTATTCAATACAAGGATCTTTGAAAAGAAGCGTGAACAAAATATTGGTTTTATGGTCTCGGCTTTGGGCTCGGGATTGGGGTGGATAGCAATCTTTGCGGGTATGTTCACCAGCGATTTTTGGGTTGCTGAAGCTTATCCTTTCCTTTCTATGTACACCAATCCACATTTCGCCATCGGATTGGCACTGATGATACTGATCCTTATTCCCGATAGGAAAACATCGCTGTTGGTGGAGTTGGTCTTCGGGATTAGCCTGGGTGTTATTCAGCCTTTTGCCGTAGTGATAGTCCTTGTTGTTAGAACAGGAAGCCTGATATTTGAGATGATTGAAGGCGATAATTCTGGTCGAAGAATACTCAATTCACCGGAAATCTTCCCAACCGCTGTGTTTGGGTTGGGAGGAGGAGCGGTTTTGCTATACCAGTATTTAAGCATTATTTCGGACCCCGTACTTTCATTATGGAATGCCCAAAATATCACTCAGTCACCAAGATTGATTGACTTAGCAATTTCATTATCCCCTGCATTAGTTTTCGCTGCACTGGGCTTGAAAAAGGCCTGGGAAGACAATCGGGGTAGAAGGTTGGTAATTTGGGCGGCGAGCAGTTTAATATTGGTCCTGATTCCCTGGAATCTTCAGCGAAGGTTTTTGACAGGAATTTACGTCCCTTTAGCTGGATTGTCCATTTATGGGCTGGTTAAAATTAGACGAGCAAAGGAGGAGGCTTATCGTCAGGTCGTTATTGCCCTTCTTGTTTTGGCAATTCCAACCAACGTCATTGTGATCGCTTCAGGAATACAGGCCGCAGCAAAACGAGATCCGAAGATCTATGGACAAACCGATATATATACCGGCCTGGAATGGATTGGTGAGTATGCTTCTGAAGAAGCGTTGATTCTGGCAAGTGAGGATGTCGGGTTGTTGATACCCTCAACAACTGGCAGAAACGTGATTTATGGGCACCCGTTTGAAACTGTGAATGCTGAGCAGGAGAAACAGTTTCTGAAGGATATTTTGGAAAAGGATCAAGAAGCTCAATTCTATAATCAGAATATCTTGTTGAGGGAGGTAGATTATCTTTTCTTGAACAGGGATGTCTCTAAGAGCCTAGAGAGGTGGCTCGCTGACAGCGGAGTAAAACTGGAATATGAAAATAGCTTGGTGAGAATCTTCCGAGTAGGGCAGTGATGAGATTTACTGAAAAACGCAATTTACCCGAAAACGCGGTAGAGGGTTCATCGAAAACCCCTGGCTGGTTGCTGGTAATACTGTTTATTTTACCCGCGTTTATTTACATTCCTGGTATTCTTGGGAAAATTCCTTTTCCATCTGATTCAACTCTATACAATGACCTGTTATTGACTCATTATCCAAATGCGCTTTATTTAAAAAACACCATAATTGGTTTGAATCAAATTCCATTGTGGTCGGAATTCATTCATTCCGGGACACCCTTTGCGGCAAATTCTTTAGCTGGGATTTTTTATCTACCTGGTTGGCTTGCTTTATTATTCCCGCTACCTGGGGGTATAAGTGTCACCTTAGCTATGCATGCCGTATTTACAGCCTGGGGGATGTATCTTTTCTTGAAAAGTGAGAATATAGGGGATATTGGGTCCATTAGCGGCGGATTGATAATGGGCCTGATGCCAAAAATGGCAGCGCATTATGGAGCGGGCCACGTAACATTGCTTTACGCCATAAGCTGGACTCCCTGGTTATTCTATGTATCAAAGAAAGACAAAGAAGGTTGGAAAACAGGAAATATTGCTGCGTTATTATTTCTGGCGGATCCCCGCTGGTCAATCTATGCTGGAATTATTTGGCTCACGTATGATATTGCGCATAGGCAGCTCGGAAGCATAAAAGCAAGTGTCTTATATTATTTGAAAGCGGGAATCACTGCAATCTTAATTGCATCACCTCTCGTAATTCCTCTGGTTGAATATATTGGTTTTTCGACAAGGCCTGGAATGGGAGTGGAAGATATCCAGGCGTTTTCCATGTCTCCGGAAAAAATCCTCGGTCTAATAATACCAACTGGTGGGAGCAATCCTGAGTGGTATCTCTATTCAGGGGGAACTGTTCTGGGATTATATTTTCTTCAGTTGGTGAACAGATCGCTGAGAAAGACAAATACATTCTGGAATATCTGGGTGATGATCAGTATCATTATCGCGTTTGGCTCTTCGTTTATAAATCCGGATTGGCTAGTAAATTTACCGATCATATCCTTATTACGAGTGCCAGCAAGGTCTCTATTCTTAATCGGATTTATCTTTGCAGTTATCGCCGCCAGATCTATTGAATATATCAAATCAAAAGAGAGTAATTCAAGTGATATTTTAAAAGCTGCTTTCGGTATTGCCGCGGCCGCAATGGGACTAGGAGTACCGATCAATATTTTATTAGGAAAGGTTGCACTACAACCTATCTGGGGATTCCTGTTCTTATTTCTCCTGGCTTTAGCCCTGGCAATGAGGGGATCTATTCTTGATGGTCCTAGATTGTCCTTGATAATTGCGGCCCTGCTGGCATTCGATTTAATTGGCGCAGGAATTCAGAGTTTTCATATCCGGGATAAAGCATTTTTTAACGAAGAGATAACAGATATTTTTGAGAACGATGCAGGAAATTATCGAATATATTCGCCCTCCTACAGCATGCCACAATGGATTGCGGTAGAGCACAAACTAAAAATTGCGGATGGTGTTGACCCAATGCATTTGGCAAATTACTCTGAATTCATGGAAAGGGCCAGTGGTGTCAACGTTGATGGATACTCAGTTACTATTCCTGTTTTTAGTTCGGGCAATCCAGCTGTAGATAATATGGGAGTTGAGCCTGATGCTTTTTTATTGAGCTTATTGAATGTAAAATACATCATTTCGGAGTATGAAATAGAAAGTAGTGAAATAATCGAATTAACTACAATTGATAATTCAATAATCTATTTAAATAGATATTCTTCACAACATGCCTGGGTTGAGGCATCACCAAGAATTAAAGGGCTTGATCACGAACTCGATAATGGACTGGTGAAGGATTTGATTATTACACCGAACAGGATTGAGCTAACGGCCAGGGGCCCTGGTAGATTAGTGCTGTCTGAAGTTCAGTATCCCGGATGGAAGGCTACCATTGATGGTGAAGAGCAAGAAATAAAGACTGCCTACGGATTGTTGCGTAGTGTATATTTGCCTGCAGGTGATCATGAGGTAGTCTTTTATTTTCGGCCGCTAACGGTTTATCTTGGTCTCGGACTATTGGCAATTGGCCTATCTGTGTCAATTTGGCAAATCATCAGAAAAAACGATGACTGAATATTTTTGGAAAAGACGAAAAGTTTTATTATTTGCCGCAGTTGTAATGGCAATCACTATGGTTCCATACATCATGGGATATGCGTGCCAGGGTGAGGAATGGCGGTTTACAGGATTTGTAATTGGGGTAGAGGACGGAAATTCCTATCTCGCCAAGATGCTTTCTGGAACAAGTGGCAGATGGCTATTCAGATCGCCCCACAGCGCGGTTGAGCAAAATGGCGTTATTGCATATATGCCATATATATTGTTGGGAAAACTTGCATCAGCTTCTGCTCAACATGAACAACTGGTTGTCTTATATCACGGTGCGCGCTTTATTTTTGGATCTTTTGCGATCCTTGCCACCTATGATTTTGCAGCTATCTTTATTAAGAAAAAGAATCTGAGATGGTGGGCTCTGGTTTTCATTACATTTGGTGGTGGATTGGGATGGGTCCTGGTAGCAATCAACCAAAAAGGGTTCATGGGATCACTGCCACTGGAATTCATCTCTCCAGAAAGCTTTGGTTTTCTTGGGTTATTTGGTTTTCCACATCTGGCAGCTGCTCGGGCATTTTTGCTATGGGGTTTGACGTTGTTCCTAAAGAAAAAGAATGGGTATATATCTGGAATCCTGTGGCTTCTCACAGGATTCTTTCAGCCGATGGTTGTAGCGATAGCCTGGGCACTGATCGGTAGTTATTTAATTATGGTGACCCTGTTCATGTATATTGGTCAAAATAAATACTTATCATTTGGAATGGATTTCTTGAAATTAACGCTGAACAAATCGGTACAGGCTGTTTTAATCTCGTGCCCGATTCTTCTCTATACCGCATATATTTTTTTAAGAGATCCTTATTTTAAATCATGGACAATCCAAAATCGATTTCCATCACCGCATATAGCTCATTATCTAATTGCGTATGGGTTGGTACTACCATTTGCAATTGCAGGTATCATTGAATTAATTAAATCCAAGCAACAGGAAAGTTTAATGCTTGCTGCCTGGTTTTTGATTTCTCCTTTCTTGATCTATGCACCAGTAATTGCTCAGCGCAGATTAGCTGAGGGAATATGGGTTATGCTAATAATTGGCCTGGTGGGAAATTATATAGTGATTGGCAAAATACCAAAAATGATTCAGGGAGTGCTATTGTTGTTATTGCCATCTACTTTGTTTATTATATCTGGATCAATTCTTAGAGCTTCCAAACCAGCCAATCCGGTCTTTATAGCAGTTGAAGAAGCATATGTATATGAATTCATAGCTGAGAATGTGGATAAAGATTCTATCGTGTTGTCTTCGTATAAAATAGGTAATAATCTGCCTGCCTGGGCTCCGGTTCGGGTAGTGATGGGACACGGCCCCGAAACGATAGATCTCGACAAGATCCAATCAGAAGTTTCTGATTTTTTCAGTATTGAGGATCATGGAGACAACGGATGCGATGTTTTCTTTGAAAACTTCAATATTGATTATCTGGTTTGGGGGTCACTAGAAAAGGACAAATGGCAAACAGATCCTGACGATTTAAATTGCCTTGAAGAAATTTATAGACAAGGCGGATATTCTGTCTTCGAAGTAAATCAGCGGAAAAAGTAGTGTTCACGATTATGAAAAGAATAATCACTAAAAGACACCTGCCAATTATCGTATCCCCGTTTTTGCTGTTTGCTCCGTTATTATTTGCAGGAAAAGCAATGGTTTGGGGCACTGTATCTACCCAATTCATACCCTGGTGGGATTTTGCCTGGGATTCATTGCTAAATGGACACATTCCTTTGTGGAATCCGTGGGTTGGCATGGGGGCTCCGCTGGTTGCTAACTATCAATCAGCAATTTTTTATCCACCATACTGGTTGCTGCTCATCATCTATTCTATTGCTGGTGTGAAATGGATGAGCTGGGGAGTGACAATTGTAGTTGTATTCCATTTGGTTATTAGCGGTATTGGAACCGCTAAATTGCTGGAGGAGCTTGAGAAGGGGGAACTTGCCCAAATCATTGCTGGTCTGGCTTATTCACTCTCGGGTTACTTGGTCGCACGGGCAAGTTTCTTGAGCATAAATGCGGCTGCGGCCTGGCTTCCCTGGATTTTGCTGTACTCATACAGATTGGGAAAGGGGAAAAAGAATGCTGTCTGGTCCCTGATCATTGTCATGGCATTTCAATTGCTCGCGGGCCATGCGCAGACAACTTGGTATTCTCTCTTGCTCGGAGGTATTTGGTTGCTATTCACGGTTATCAATAATCCAGATAGAAAAAATATTCTTAATTCAATCTGGAATGCTATCTCTCGATATATACTTGCGGGCCTGCTTGCTGCTGGGATAAGCGCAATACAATTAATTCCTACTGCAGAGTATTTACTTCGGTCAGCGCGTTCCGGAGAATATGGATTTACTGAAGCGATGACATATTCCTTTTGGCCCTGGAGATTCTTGACTTTGCTTGTTCCCAATCTTTTTGGATCTCCCATTGCAGGAAATTACTGGGGGTACGGTAATTTCTGGGAAGATGCAGTATATATTGGATTAATGCCTTTTCTTATCGCTGTAGGAGTTCTTCTAAAAACACTATTTAACAAATCAGCGGATAACCAAAAGAAGATGTCCCGGAACCTGGTGATTTTCCTGGGAGTGATTGTAATAATTGGTTTCTGGATGGCGCTGGGAGACAACACATTTTTATTTCCGTTCTTATACAGATATATTCCAACATTCGGTTCATTTCAGGCTCCTACAAGGATCAGCTTGTGGGCAGAAATTTCCCTGGCCATTCTGGCGGGAATAGGTGTTGACCAATTAGAACCGGCGGAAGGCAGGCGTAAATACTGGATTCGATTAGCGGCTGCTGGCTGTGTTGCAGTGGTTTTTGGGGCAATTATCGGATGGATCTACTTACCGGATGTAGAGACTACTTTTTTCATTCCCGTTGGTTTAGCTGGAGCAATAGGTTTAGGCGCTGCGTTATTGATCTTATTTAAACCGAAAAGCTCAAACCAGAACCATAACAAGAATTGGAGCGGATTGCTTGTCTTACTGGTTGCGACTGACCTGATCATAGCTGGCTGGGAATTGAATCCAGGAGTTGACCTTGGATTTTATGATCCGGACCCATACACTGAACGATCAGGCAGGATATACATGGACCCTGATCTGGAATATGATTTGAAATTTAAAAGATATTTTCGATTTGAATCTTTTATACCAGAAAGCCAATGGAATGAAATGCACCGCGACTTGCTTCCAAACGCAACAATCTTGAACCGGGTTGAAATGGTCAATAACTTCGATCCGTTAGTTCCTGCTGAATATAATTTGTGGCTTGACGAATTTAACAAACTGGAGCAAGGCAGCCAGGGACAAATGATCAAATTGATGAATATCGGGGAAATCATTTATACAACTGGAGACGATTCTGAAAGAATAAGTTTTAGGCCAGGCGATAGAAATGAAGAAGTTTGGATAGCAGATATTGTTGATATTGATGATGATAAGGACCAAATCCTGAAACGTATAGTTGAAAATAAAGATGATTATAAGAAAGATGTGATACTGCTTTCTTCGGCATCTGTGTTTGAATCAAATTGCCATGAAATTGGAATGGGGAAGGCTCAGATCAATCAAAAAGACCCCGGGTATATAAGTATCACTACCAATTTGGAGAATAGCAGCTGGTTGTTCTGGTCTCAGTCCTGGTCTCCGGGATGGAGAGCTGTGATCGATGGTGTGCAGAGAGTTGCGGTCGAAAATGCTAATTATCTGTTCCAGGCGGCATGTATACCTGCTGGCGAGCATATAGTTGAATTTGTTTATCGTCCACTATCTTTTACAGCCGGTTGGATTCTATCTTCAGTTACTCTAGTCTCACTGGCGTTTGCCTGGATAATAAAGAACAAAAAGGAATCTGATCAAACCCTTTAGTCAAAAATCTCAAGATAGATACGTTTATTCTCCCGGCCTTTGCTTTTGTAATCGTTAATCCTTACCCTTCCAACCTCGCTAGTGTTTTTGACATGCGTGCCACCATCGGCCTGGAGGTCCAGGCCTTTGATCTCTACAACTCGGACTTCAGTGATCTGCTCCGGAAGCAAATTTATTTTTGTACGGATCAGATCGGGTATCTTAAAAGCTTCGTCACGAGGAATGGTTCGCCAAGATACTTGTAATGAGTTTTCGATCTCAGTGTTGACTGCATCTTCAATGACTTTTACCAAATCTTTTTGGAGTGACGAGAATTCAAAATCCATTCTGCCTTGCATTGGCGTCATATTTCCGCCCGTCACAGAAGCGCCATAATCCCTGAAAATTGTTCCGCAAAGTATATGCATTGCTGTGTGCGTACGCATTAATTGATAACGAAAATTCCAGTCCAGGACGCATTCCAGGGAGATTCCAATATCTGGCAATGGGTTTTCGGCTGGCAAAAAATGTACTATCTCACCTTTGATAGTCTTGACTTTATGGATTGGAATTGAACCTGACGGAGTAACTATGTGCCCTCGATCATTTGGCTGACCGCCTCCGCCTGGATAGAAAGCGGTTTGATCCAGGAGAATACCGTGATTTTCTATATCATGCTCGATGATTCTAGCCGAGAAGGTTTGAAGATAGCTGTCATCATGATAAAGTTTTTTTGTCATTGATACTTTCCTTTCTTGGCAAGCGTATTAATTTAAGCGACTGGCATAATTATACACAGGCGCTAAAAAGGGCAGTACTTTAGATTACTGGATCAAGCCAAGTTCCTTGCCAACTTTTTTGAAGATCACTAATACTTGGTCGAGCTGTTCATCCGTGTGGGTTGCCATATAGCTGGTTCGAAGAAGTTGACGGCCAGGAGGTGTAGCTGGTGATAATACAGGATTTACAAATACACCGTTTTCAAATAGCAATTTCCAAGTCTGGAGTGTAAGGGTGTCGTCTCCAATAATGATAGGGATAACAGGTGTCTCGGAAAATCCGATATCAAACCCAAGTTTCTTGTATTCATTTCTCATGCGATCGGCTATATTATTGACCCGTTCAACGCGCTCTGGTTCGCGACGCATGATATTTAGAGAAGCGAGGGCAGCTGCGGCATTAGGTCCAGGAATGCTTGCGCTGAATATCAAGGAGCGAGCATTATGTTTTACAAAATCTATAACTTCAGCATCGCCTGCCAGATATCCACCAATCGATGCGAATGATTTACTGAAAGTGCCCATAATCAGATCGATCTCATCTGTCAATCCAAAATGGGCTGCTGTTCCCCGTCCTCCCCCAAGAACGCCCACTGCATGGGCGTCATCAACCATAATGCGTACGCCATATTTTTTGCAGATGGGAACAATTTCTGGTAAGCGTGCAATATCACCTTCCATGCTGTATAAACCGTCAACGACAAGTAATTTACCTCTGTCTTCGGGCAGGCGGGATAATTTACCTTCAAGATCCTCTACGTCATTATGGCGGTAGCGGATCATATCTCCATAGCTTAATCGGGCTCCGTCGACAATGCTGGCATGATCTTCCCTGTCCAAGATGACATATTCCTTTCTACCAACCAATGAGCTGATTGCGCCAAGATTGACCTGCATACCGGTTGAAAAGATCAGTGCCTTATCTTTTTGAACCCAGTCCGCCAGTTCATTTTCAAGGCGTTCGTGAAGCTCCAGTGTGCCGTTGAGGAATCTTGAACCAGTGCAGCTGCTGCCAAAGCGGGAAACAGCCTCTCTGGTTGCTTCCTGGACTTCTGGGTGTGTTGTTAGGCCCAAGTAGTTATTTGAGCCACACATGATCAGGCGCTTGCCTTTATAATTGGCAACAGTGCCTTCGCTTTCTGTTAAAGGAATGAAATAAGGATACAACCCAGATGCTTGGGCGTCACGCGCGGCGGAGTAATTTTTACATTTAGTAAATATGTCCATGGAATATCCTGGTATATGTTAATAATAGAATTTTGGCTAGAAAGATACGCTTTCTTTATTGAATTTTAAGCTGTCAGCTATTAGCAAGGTGGTGAGCTTGACACAGTTATACCATTATGTTAACCTTTTTTAGATTATTCATAATTCGTTATTTATACGACATCATATCAGGGAGTGTGGCAATTGCCTGGGACCAGATCCGATCAAATGGTTGAAGAATTGAAGAAATTACAAATATCATCTCCGGATATCCAGGCTTCTGCTGTAGTGAGTGTTGATGGGTTGATCATTGCGTCCGCGCTTCCGGGCAGCGTTGAAGAAGATCGTGTATCAGCAATGTCTGCAGCTATGCTGTCATTGGGGGAAAGAATATCTATCGAGCTCAGTCGAGGCGATCTGGATCAAGTGTATATTCGAGGTGATAACGGCTACGTAATGTTAACTTCTGTTGGTAATGACGCAGTATTAACTGTTATGGCCAATGTAAACGCCAAGCTCGGATTGATCTTCCTCGACATTAAACGAACAGCAGAAAATTTATCTGGCTTAGTTTGATCAGCTTGCCTCTGTTATGAATAAAATTCCAGAAAGCGGATATTATAATACCAACAAATTCGCCAGGATTTTCCTTGAATCGGTTCGAGAGATCATTGGCAAAAATGGTCTGTTGTCTATTTTGAATTATGCTCATTTACCAGAATACAGGGAAGAACTGCCGCCTGATAATTTAGAGAGAGAATTTGAATTTTCAAATTTCTCAATGATAAATCAGGCTTTAGTAGAAATCTATGGAGAGAGGGGAGGTAGAGGATTATCATTAAGAGTTGGAAGGACTACATTTGATGATGTCCTAAAAGATTTTGGCGCATTTGCCGGAGTGGGAGAAATGAATTTCCGAATATTGCCCATGCAAAATAAAATTAAGTTTGGATTAAATGCAATGGCTAGAGTCTTTTCGGAAAAAAGTGACCAAGTTCATTCAGTAGAAGAAACAGACGACCATTTCTTATATATAATTGAACGATGTCCAATATGCTGGGGCAGAACCAGCGAAAATCATGCTATCTGCTATTATATGGTTGGCCTGCTGAAAGAAGGCCTGCATTGGGTCTCGGGTGGAAAGGAATTTAATATAACAGAAACAAAGTGTAAATCTCTGGGTGATGAAGTGTGTGAGTTTGAAATTCAAAAATTCCCAATTGAATAAGACGAGAGCCGCCCTATGAAAACATCTATTGTGATCCCTACCTACAACGAAAAAGAGAATCTCCCACTAATAGTTGATGCCTTATTTAATTTGAGGATCACAGATTTAACCATCCTGGTTGTTGATGATAACAGCCCGGATGGAACCGGGGATGTTGCTGACATACTGGCGAAGGAATTTCCGGGAGACTTCTCTGTCATGCACAGAGAAGGAAAGAAAGGATTGGGCACAGCATATTTGGAAGGGTTCAAATATTGCTTAGCTCAGGGAGCAGATCAGATTGTACAGATGGATGCTGATTTTTCGCATAATCCTAAAAAAGTAGTAAATCTTCTGGCCGGCCTTAAGGAAAGCGACATGGTTTTAGGTTCCAGATATGTTCAAGGGGGAAAGTTAGATGAAAAATGGGCTGCCTGGCGTAAAAGTCTATCATCTTTTGGGAATTTGTATTCCCGTGCTATTTTACGAATGCCTATTTTGGATGTAACGGGTGGATTCCGTGCATGGCGCAGGAAAACTTTACTGGGTATTCCGCTCGACAGGATAAAATCACAAGGTTACGCATTTCAAGTAGAAATGGCTTATGTTACACATTTATCTGGTTTTTCAATACGTGAAATCCCAATATATTTTGCGGAAAGGACAAGGGGGGATTCAAAAATGTCCCTCAATATTCAAATAGAAGCGGCAAAACGTGTTTGGTCGATTTTGTACGAATATAGGGATCTCAGATAGTAAGAAAAAACAGGCCCGGATATCAATGGCCTGTTTTTTGATTCAATGAGTTCGTCAAAATCTATTCTGATTCCATTCTTTCGAGTATGCTGTACAAAAGTTCTAGAAGAGCATTTTTGACAGACTCTTTATCTGTAGCTGTGCATGGAAGTAGTTTGACTTCTGGGGCCAGGCGGAGCGCGATGCGCATATCCTCGGGTTCCCAGGCATCTTCAAGGTCTTGTTTGTTGGCTGTTACGACATAAGGAGTTGGGGCGTATGCCCGGAAGGTTTCAAGAATCCGTCGGGCTTCTCTGAACGTTTCTGGTCTGGAGCTATCTACCATAACAACAAAGCCCAGCATGCCTTCGGAAAGAATTTCCCACATGAAATCAAAACGTTTTTGGCCGGGAGTTCCA